>FWPV01000383.1_pt1 | contig 143255 bp, 133 predicted proteins | sample 2228371 | NCBI WGS metagenome assembly FWPV01 (sample SAMEA103939776, study PRJEB20133) | metagenome | reverse complement strand
ACTCAACCGCCTTCTCGAGTCAAGCCTTATTTTCAAAGGCTTTTCGAGGTTATCGACTTGGCTTTCTGCGTTGCCGCTTGCCCTGTCGATGTGGCGCATTATAGAGATCCAGCTCACATTGGCAAGGCTTTGCCGAAATAAAATTGCAAAAAAGTGCAATTTCTTGGTTATTCATATCAACGCACAGCCTTTATACAGACTTATCCACAGGAGTGGGGGAAATGCGGGGTTTTGTCTCCGGATAAGCGCCTCACAAGGGAACAGGCACTCATCCATCATCGCAGCACCGTCGCGTCCGACGCACTGCACCAACGGCCGCTTCTATATAAAGAGGCGTATATAGCAGTGCTTATCCCAATCCAGCCTCTTTGACCCAGCACGCTATCAGCTCGCTGGCAGGAAGATCCCTGCAACCCGATACATTCTGGCCAGCCCAGAGCGGAGAGAAGCCACTGTCCCCCGCCTTCTCGGCGGCGGCACGCAGCGGTGCCAGTGCGCCACTGGCATAGGGGAAGTGAGGGGCAAGATCCGAGAGCGGGCCCAGCTCACGCATCAGACGGTTGACGATACCCCGCGCCGGGCGGCCACTGAACAAATTGGTCAGTGCCGTCTGCTGGCCCTCTGGTGAATGGATGGCGGCGCGATGCAGCGCCGAGGTGGTCGCTTCATGGCAGCAGAGAAAAGCAGTGCCCATCTGCACGGCGCTCGCCCCCAGCGTCAGCGCGTTGGCGATCCCCTTGCCATCGACGATACCGCCAGCGGCAATCACCGGCAGATCGGTCACCGCGAGGCTCTGCGCCAGCAGGGTCAGGGTGCTCTGCTGCAAGGCGAGATCATCAGAGAGGAAATGACCGCGATGACCGCCCGCCTCCAATCCCTGAGCGATGATAGCATCGGCGCCGTGTTGAGCGAGCCATACGGCCTCCGCCACCGTGGTGGCGCTGGCAAATACCTTGGCCCCCGCAGCCTTCACTTGGACAAGCAGCTCAGGCGCGGGCAAGCCGAAGTGAAAGCTGACCACCGCCGGTCTGAACTCAGCCACCATGGCGGCATGCTCCTCATTGAAAGGTGCACGGCTTGGCGCCGTCGTGACCGCTGGGGGAAGTAGGCCGAACTCGGCGTAGTAGGGAGCAAGGCGCTGCTGCCAGCGGGCCAGTGCAACGGGATCAGGTTCCCGTTGCCGATGGCAGAAGAAGTTAATGTTAAATGGCCCAAGGCCACTTTGGGAAAGACACTCAAATTCGCCGTGCAGTTCCGCTGGCGTGAGCATGGCGGCAGGCAAGGAGCCCAAGCCGCCCGCACGGGTCACGGCCAGCGCCAGCTCACTTCCCTGCACACCGGCCATCGGCGCCTGAATAATGGGATAACGCATTCCCAGCTCGGCAAACAGGCTCATCCGTTCACCCCGAGCAGCATTGCCCGCTCTTGCGGGCCAAACCGGTTGTTGCCATCCATCTTTCAGACTCCTTTCCGATAGCTGTGGTTAAACATCAGGCCCGCAAGGGGCCTGATGGAGAGAGTGAAGGCTTAACGCACGCTGCGCAGCAGGAAGTCCGGCTGACCACAGGAGCGACGCTCACGCTTTTGCATTTCGGCGGAGCAGGTGACCGCATCCGTCCCCTCTTTATTGACGCAGATGTAGATCTCCCGCAGGAAGCGGCCACCATCGGCGCAAGCCACCGTGATGTTGTCGGGCGCCAGCCACTGGTTGGCGCTCGCCAGATCGGCCTTGAGCTGGAAGGTGCTCTTGCGCAGCGGCGCTTCCGGGGATTGATAGGCCACCGGGATCTTCACCTTCTGGCGCAGATCGCTAGCCAGCTGATGGAAGGCCTGCTGGCTCAGACCGGAGCAGGTACCGTGCTTCTCCCACTCATGGCGATAGAGGAAACGGCTGGGGTAAAGGTCGGCAAACTCGCTCTCCATATCGGGATCGAGCCGTTCGCGGGTGCAACTGCTGGGATAACCGCGATCGTACTGAGGCCAGAGACCGTGCAGCACGAACCCCAGCTTGCGGGAACACTGGTCCCGATCCGCCGGTTTGACGGCGCAGTGCTCGGGCGACCAGGAGAGCGCCATGGCGTAATAATCAAACTCCCCCGCCTCCCCTTTGGCCTGTGCGGCCGAGGAGAGCAACAAACCACCCGCCAGCAGGGCAATCATCTTCTTCATCTATATATATCCATTTCAACCAACTCGGGAATGGCTGCAATGCTCCCATATTCCAGCGCGCGGAAACAGTGCTCCCGCCAAGGCTTGCGACAAGGGTCAGACCACTTCGGGGTTTCACCGGATAATAACGAGGCGTAAGCTGGCATCCTGGCGCCGGGTGCGCCACCGCATCATTTCAAGCAACCACAGGATGTAACATGATCCGCAAGAATCCCTCCGGCCATCTGCCTGTCATCGACGAATCCGCCTATATCGACAAGACCGCCATCATCTGCGGCAAGGTGATCATCAAAGAGAATGTCTTTGTCGGCCCCTATGCGGTGATCCGTGCCGACGAGGTGGATGAGAGTGGAGATATGGAGCCCATCGTCATCGGCGCCAACTCCAACATTCAGGACGGGGTGGTGATCCACTCCAAATCCGGCGCCGCCGTCACCATCGGCGAGTACACCTCCATCGCCCACCGCAGCATAGTCCACGGGCCGTGCGAAGTGGGGAACCGGGTCTTTATCGGCTTCAACAGCGTGCTGTTCAACTGCCATATCGGTGACGGTGCCGTGGTGCGTCACAACTCGGTGATCGATGGCTGCGATCTGCCGCCGGAGTTCTACGTCCCCTCCACCACCCGTATCAACCAGCAGAGCGATCTGACCCATATCCCGCGGGTTTCGGTAGATGCCGCCGAGTTCTCCGAAGACGTGGCCCACACCAATATCGATCTGGTCAAAGGGTACAAGGCGCTCTCCAACGAGTTCTGATCCCTTTCTTTATGACCAGAGAACAAAACGGGCGCCGAGGCGCCCGTTGCTGTTTCTATCTCTACTTATATATGTGCGGGTCAGGAGCACTTCTTCAGGCTGATATGCCAGTTGGCACCGGATTGCACCTGATGCTTGGCAGCGAAGCTGTCCATGTTCAGCGCCACCGACACCTGCAGCAGACTGTTGAGGTAGACCAGCGGCTGACCTTCCGGCACATCACCGAAGCTGCTGACGTAAGGGGCCTTGCCGTCATATTTGACCACATCCCCTTCACGGATCTTGATGCAGGCGTTATCCCCCTTGTTGATCCCCGCCTTGGTCAGCAAGGCATCGTCGATATTGGTCCAGACGTTGCCGTACTGCACATCGAGGATCGGGATGGTGCCCTTGAGGGTGCCATCTTTCTCTGCTACCGCAGGCTGATAGGGGATCTTCACTACCTCGGCGGGCAGCAGCGGGCCCACCTGCTCGTAGCTGATGGCGCCGGAGGCTAGCCGTGCGCCGGTATAGGCATACACATCGCGGCCGTGGAAGGTGTAGGACTTCTCGGAACCCTTGAGGCGGTTGAGTTTCTCGTCGATCTGGCGCACCGCCTCGATGCCGAAGTGCTCGGCCACCAGGGTCAAAGTGCCATTGTCCGGGGTCACGATGTAGTGGCCGCTCCTGGTCTTGAGCACTACTGACTTGCGCTCGGTGCCGACACCGGGATCAACCACGCTGACAAACACAGTCCCCTTGGGCCAATACTGCAGGGTCTGGTAGAGGCGGTAGGAGGCTTCCCAGATGTTGTAAGCCGGGATCTCGTGGGTCAGGTCATAGAGCGGCAGAGTGCGGTCCACCCCGAAGGCAACCCCCTTCATGGCCGACACGGCGCCATCTTTGAGGCCGAAATCGGTCTGGATCACCAGCGCTTCGTTGGCGGCGGCGATGCCGCTTGCCAGCATGAGAGCGAGCGCGATGGCACGGGGAGCGGTGCGAATATCCATATCTGAACTCCTGAATCATCTGAGGATAACGAAACGGCGAAAGCCATTTAGACATCCAGACTGCCACCAATGAATTTTTTTGCAAGGGGTTTGCCACAAAGTGAGGGACGACTCGCAGAAATTGTGCTCGCCAAACGGCGACAGCAGGGGTATCAAAGGCGGAATGGGAAAACGTTTACAATACAGGAGCTCAGCACCATGACACAACCCGAACCGGAGATGATGACCCTGCTGCTGGAGGTTGGTGAACAGAGCAGTCAGCTCTGGCTGAGCCAGCCAGATGCGGCCCCGTCACACTACCCGCTGGCCTTTGGCACCCACGCCATCCAGCCCGGACCGTTTCGCCACGCGCCGCCCACCCCGCTCGAACTGGAGCGCGCCATCATGGTGGTGGAAGATGAGCTGATGCGCATCGCCCCGCAGATCCCGCCCGGCTTGCAGCTGACCCTGCGCAGTCAGCCATCACTGGCCGAAGCGCTGGGGGACAATGAACTCAGCCGGGATCTGGTGGAGCAAGCCTTTGGCCAGCTGGCCGCCATGGCGGAAGGGGATCCCCTCGCCGCCAGCTTGCTGCCCCGCGACGAGCACTTTGCCGCCGTGCTGCTGATCGTCAGGGAGTGGCTGCACCATCTGGCCAGCGAGATCGTGCTGATCGTGGAGTAGGGATAAATAAGTGGTGAGGTCTTCAGCTTCAGGCAAGGTTTGTCGGTAGATCCTGTCGGGATTTCATTCGCGTATACTTTGCCCGTATGGCGCCCGCGCCCCTATCGGTACTCTAACCAGACACCTATGACCTTATTTTCAGGTAACCCCCCAGCCTTGCGCTGGCCACCGGCGTTTGCTCGCCAGTTCATCGTCAAAGTGGCCGGATTAGCCCTGCTCGCCCTGACCGGGTTGGGCATTGTCTTCTACTACACCTATCTCACTATCCAGCACGACATGGATCTCATCAGCGCCAGACAGAAGAACGTGTTCGAGGTCTTCTACCAGCGAGCCAAGATCCTCAAGGTGGAGAACATCACCAGCTATCTGGCACAACACCATCTGCTCGATCAGCCACCACCCCCGAATAGCGTCGGCAGCGACTATCTCTACGGGTATGACCTCAAAAGCAAATACCGCTTTGCCGATATTCCGCTGCAATACCCGGCTGCCAATCTTCTCAACACCTTCCGCTATGCCCTCTCCTATCCGGAGGTGATCAATATCTACACCATCTGGAATGACTACCGGCTGATCGGCATGGTGGCCGACAACAATGTGCTGCCCACCAGACTAGCGCCGATCAAGGTGGATCTGATGACACTGCCCGCCTGGTATCACTACTTCGGTTGCGCCAGCTTTGCCCCCGGCCGCCCTTTGTGCAGCGCCGATGAGGCCTTTGTCTCCGATATCGAGATCGACAGCTTCAGCATGCGCAACACCATAGTGATGTACTTCCCCTTCATTCATCAATCGGGGCGCGGCGGTTACAAATACGGGCTGCTCGGTATTGATATAGCCGTCGATGAAGCATTTAACGATGTGCTGCGACCCTTCGACACCATCAACCCGACCCGCACCAACATATCGTTTGAAGCCGCCGAGCCCTGCCGCCCGAGGCATCTCTGCCTGAGCAAACCCTTTATGCGCACCAAGGCGGGGGATGATCTCTATCTGAAGTGGTCCTACAGCTGGTTTGATTTCGTCAAGCTGGCCCTGCAAAGTGCGGCCTTCAAGGTCTATCTCATCGTGCTGTTGCTGGGCATGGTGGCCTGGAAGCAGATCTACCTGCGGCTGCGCACCCTGGCGCACACCGACCACCTGACCCGGCTGCCACGCAGAGATGTGCTCTGCCAGAGTCTGCTCCACGAGCACGACTACCTGATGATCCTCGATATCGACAACTTCAAGTCGATCAACGACACCTATGGCCATGGCGTCGGTGATCTGGCCCTGGTCGCCTTTGCCCGCCACCTCAGAAGCAATATCCGCAAGGTGGACAGCGCCATCCGCTGGGGCGGCGAGGAGTTTATCGTGCTGTTCAAGGGGATGGAGGATGACGAGATGATGATCCACTCCGCTGGTCGCCTGCTGGATCGGCCATTGGGGATCCCCGAGCTGCCCACCCCCATCACCTTCTCCGCCGGGGTGATCCGCATTCGTGACTACCTCACCGTCACCGAGGCGGTGCATCTGGCCGACGAGCTGCTCTACCACGTCAAACAGCACGGCAAGCACAACATCGCCTGCTACGAGGGCAAAAAGATCCGGCTGATCCGCCCATTACCGGACGACGCAGAGGCATAGCCGCCTTCTGCCGCGCCCCCTGCTTCTGTTACCATCGCGGCCACGATCACTCATTGCATCGTGGCCGCAGGCCGCGATAACCCCGACTGGTGCCTCTATGTCCACAGCCTCCTTTGCCGAACTGGCCCTCTCCCCCCGCTTGCAGCAGACCCTGATCGAACTGGGCTATGCCGCACCGACCCCCATTCAGGCTCGCGCCATCCCGGTCATTCTGGCGGGGCGGGATCTGATGGCAGGCGCCCATACCGGCACCGGCAAAACCGCCGCCTTTGTGCTGCCGCTGCTGGAGCAGCTGCTACAACAGCCACAAATGGAGTCCCAACGCCCGATCCGGGCACTGGTGCTGGTGCCGACCCGCGAGCTGGCGGTGCAGGCCGCCGAGAGCGTGGCGCGCTACGGCCAGGGCACCGGTCTCACCAGCACGCTGGTCTACGGCGGGGTGAGTATCGCGGCGCAGGTAGAGGCGCTTCAAGCCGGGGTGGATATCCTGATCGCCACCCCGGGCCGTCTGCTCGACCATCTGCGTCAGGGGGCGTTGAGTCTGGCCGCGCTGCGCCATCTGGTGTTTGACGAGGCGGACCGCATGCTCGACATGGGCTTTATGGACGAGATCAAGGCGCTGCTCAAACAGATCCCGGCGGATCGCCAGACCCTGCTCTTCTCCGCCACCTGCGACGACAACCTGTTTGCCCTCTGCAAGGTGCTGCTGCGCGACCCCGAGCTGATTGAAGTGGCACCGCGCAACACCACGGCGGCCGAGGTGGAGCAGCGGGTCTACACGGTGGACAGTGATCGCAAGCTGGCGCTGGTCGAGCACATGCTCAAAGTGAAAGGGTGGGCACCGGCGCTGATCTTCAGCCGCACCCGCCAAGGGGCGGACAAATTGGCCCAGCAGCTTGGCAAAGCGGGCATCAATGCCCTCGCCTTCCACGGCGATCTGTCGCAAAGCGCGCGTGAAAAAGTGCTGCTGGAGTTTCGCGCCGGCACCCTGCAGGCACTGGTAGCCACCGACGTGGCGGCCCGCGGCCTCGACATCACGGATCTCAACTACGTGATTAACCTCGAATTCCCGTTTGTGGCAGAGGACTACGTCCACCGTATCGGTCGCACCGGACGCGCCGGCAACAAGGGGCTCGCCATTACCCTGTTCAGCCCGGAAGATGCGCCCCTGCTGGAGAAGGTGGAAGCGGTGCTCGACACCCGTTTGCCCCAGCAGTGGTTTCCCGGTTTTGAGCCGGATCTCACCCGCTTTGAGCCCGAGCCGCGCCGCAACAGCAAGGCGGCCCAGAAGCAGCGAGCCAGAAAGCAGGCCCTCGCTGGTAGCAAGGGTGGCAAGGGCAAGCGTTAAACCTCTCCTGCGCCGCCAATAAAAAACGCCCGCACGGGCGTTTTTTTGTTATCTGACAGGGGTCAGCTCTTGGCGAGTAACCCCCTAACGGGTCGCCAGCACCAGTGGCAGGGATCGCAAAATTTGCCGCTCCGCCAGGGTCGAGAGAATAAACATCACCATATAGCCGAGCCCCAGCGCCACGATAATCGCCACCACATTGGCAGTGAATTCGGCCACCAGATAGTAGGCGGCGACCAGCGCCACTATGCCCGCCAACCGGATCAACAAACTCTGGGTAAAGTGACCGTGAGCCTTGATATAGGCGAGCTGATAGCCGTTGAGCATCATAAAGATAAAGAAGATCGAGAAGTGGAACAGCACAGGCACCGCCCCCACGTAGTCGGCGGGGAAGAACAGCAACACCAGCGGTTTGCCCGCCAGCAGCATCAAACCAAAGAAGGCCAGACTGACGATGGCGGAGAGGCGGAAGATCCAGCGGCGGATCAACCTTATCTGGCGGTGATCGCCATTGCGCAGATTGACCGCCAGCTCAGGCAGTACAAAGCGGTAGATGGGGAAGACGAACAAGGTGGTCATATAGGTGAAGATGGGGCGCACCACCACCTGGAAATCCCCCAGCTCGTCGATGCTGAAGTGACGGATGGTGAGCAGCACAGTGATGTAAATCATCAGAATGCTGGCCCCCGCCTCCAGCGAGGCGGTAAAGCTCTTCTTCACATAGCTCACCATCTCGGGGCCGAGCGCCACCTTGGCGAGCGGCTTGGTGGCGATGGCCCGGCGGCGCGAAACATACATATAACCGGCGATGGCGAGCGACGAGAAGGTCAGCCCGTAGAAGAGCGAAGGGAGCGCATCCATCCCCAGCCCAAAGTAACAGGCCATAAACAGCAGGCCATTGGCCAGCGGCTCCAGCCAGGTGACCCGGTTGGAGAGCGCATACATCCGGTACATGGCCACCAGATTGGTGAAGTAGACCTTGAGCCCCAGCCCGAAGATGACCCCCACCAGTTGCAGATACTCCACCCGGATATGGAGCCCGTGCTTGATATAGGGGATCACCGCCCCCCAGGTGAGCAGCACGATGCCGATAAGGAAGTAGCGAAAGATATTGATGATGTCCCGATCGTTTTTGGTCTGGGAGTAGCTCACCACCATGGAGGAGCGAAAACCTGTCATCAGGATAAAGGAGAGGGAGATCAAATCCACCACGCTGTTAAACAGCGCCAGCTCTCCCTTGGCGACCCACTGCGCCAGCCACACCTTGAAGGCGAAGCCGATAACGATGCTGACCAGCGAGGCCCACATCCCGGTGATAAAGGCCTGCTTGAGGCGCGAAAGAGAGGCGTATTGCATAACGAAACTGGATAACTTTCAGGGAAAAGAGAGAGGGCCATCTTATGAAAGCCTCCCTCCCTTGAACAGCGTTAATGCCACGCACTCACAGCCACCAAAAAAACCGCAAACGCAAAAGGCCCGCTTATTTCCTGAAAGCGGGCGTTTTGTGGTGTGCCGTTATGGCTGCTGATTGCAGCGATGGCACGGCTTGCTGCCAGTCTGTCGCACAACCCTTATGACTGCGGCACCGCCTTGATCAGCTCCTCGTAGTGATCAATCAGCTCGGGGCCGTGCAGCGGCGAGTCGTGACCGCCAATCACCGTCTTGATCGGCAGCTTCATCGCTTTCAGTCGCTCGATGGTCTGCGGATAGGCCTTCACATTGGCAAAGCTCAGGTTGCCCAGCTTCTCCTTGAGGATGCAGTTGCCATAGAGCACCTGCTCGTCGGGGAAGTAGACAAAGATGCCGTCCGGCGTGTGGGCCGGGCCCGCGTAGAAGGCGCGCACCTTGCCCTCTTGCAGCGTGAAGTCACCATCGTGCACCACGTTGGGCAGCACCAGCGGCAGATCCGGATACTCCGGCAGCCCCTTGCGGGTAAAGGCGACAATCTCGGCCCAGTCGCTCTTCATCAGATCCCGGGTCTGGCGCGTCGCCACCACCTTGGCCCCGATGGACTTCCAGTAGGCGTTACCGCCCGCCCGGTCGGTGTGGTAGTTGGTGTTGATCACCTCCAGCACCGGCTTGCTGCTGACCCGTTTGATCAGCTTGTGCAGCTCGCGGGCGGTATCCGGCGTCCAGGTCGCCCCCACCACCGTCACCCCCTTGGCCCCGAAATAGACCATGGAGTTCTCTTTGACGTAGTAGTTATCCTCCACCACATAGACAGGGCCGCTCACCTGCTTGAGGGAGATCCCCGCCGCCCGCACGCTACCGCCCCAGAAACTCGCCATCAGCACCACAGCCCCGGCCAATGTGCACTTTATCCAACCTTTCATCATCTTGCTCCCTCGAACCAATCGCCCCCTCGCCACCCCTGTGGCAAGCCGGGCCTTTTAAGCAGTGAGCAGAAGATACGGGGGATTTGTGAGGGGAAAATGAGGTTGTGTGAAGAGAAGGTGAAGTCAGGGGGAAGTCAGGGGAACGTACGGAAAAATCGGCAACGACCTCCTTTTCGCGAACATCCGAATACGCTGCGCTATTCGAACTCATGGCACTAACTGTGAAGACAATCATGCAAACTAAACAATGCTCAATCTATCCCGACAATAGATTAGAAAACAAATATGAAATCATATTATGATACATGAAATTACTCACTAAAACGTGTAGGCACGGTGATGAAGAAAGAGATTTTCTACAAATACAGGGCAATGAATACTAACCTAATAGAATCTCTTTGTTGGGATAAAATATTTTATGCATCACCCGCAACCTTTAATGACCCACTTGACTGCAAAATGTTCTCCATTGAGAATAACTCTTCAATTGAAGAGCTAAGAAAGATATATGCTAGGCTAAAGTTTCCTAGAACACTTAAAAATGCAGAAAAGAACATTAGAGGTAAAGACATTGAAGGAAAAATAAAACCCTTACTAGAAGAAATGGCAAAATCTATAGTAATAGATGACTTAAATAGAATGAGTTATAACTCAACCGATCCAGAGTATACCTGTACACCGGAGGATGCTGAAACTGGAATATTAACTTCAAATATACTTTCGGAGTTAAGGGAGCATTATAGTAGAGGTGTTTTCTGTTTTTCGAAAGATGGGAAAAATATGCTAATGTGGAGCCATTATGGTGATGAGCATAAAGGTATCTGTATTGGATATAGCAATAATAGAAAGCCTATTCCTGATATCAAGCCTGTGATATATGGCAAGCATGGCGTGATAAAAACATCATCACTTTACAATGCCTTTGTTAAAAATGATAAAGATGAACAAGCCATCATAGAAAATGAAATTCTCTTAAAGAAAAGCAGAACGTGGAAATATGAAAAAGAATACAGACTGATAAGTAACATTGGTCTTCAAGACTCTCCCCTAATGTTAGAGGAAATCACGTTTGGTCTCCGATGCCCAGCTGAAATAAGGCATACGATTATCAAAATGATGGAAGGTCGACAACCAAGTATAAAGTACTATGAAATGGTATTAACAAACAAAAATGCAAACCTGATTAAACAACCTTACAACGAAAATTGCGAGTGGAGCGTCCACTTACCCAAGGTAGCATATTCAGGCGTGGAAATTTTTGGTGAACATAAGATGGAAATGCCGAACCAATAACATATTTAAATAAAAACCATCCGCATAATGGGTGGTTTTTTCATTATCTCAGAATGAACCCGAGATATTTAACTCACAACAATCAAACCAACGGTGGCGTCCGTGGCAGCACCATTCGCTTGCTGCTATTGGACTCAAAGCCGAGGCGACACAACGAGCTACACCCTCCTCACATACGCCAGCACAGGCCAACTCCAAACTAAAATAGTGCAACCATGGCTAATAAACGGCGTTTTCACTGACGGGTATGATGCAGGCCAGATGTATCGCTTGTTAGTGAGATAAGGAACCAAGGTCATGGCTATTCATGGAGCTACCCCGGTGATGTTGAAGGCTATCGACAGCCTGCAGCTCGCCAGCGTCAATCCCGGCAGCAATCAGAAGCTTGCCCTTCATCTGGGTGAAGGCAAGGAGTACACCATTCATATCGGCAAGAGTGGGGATGTCTCCGTACAACGGGACCTGGCCCATTTAAGCACGCTGGGCCGCATCAAAAATGCGGTGGTCGATTTCTTTAGCCGAGCCGCCACCAAGGGGGAGAGTGCGCTCACCACCCGGGCCACTCAAATTCAGTCCGAGGTGCAGCGGCAACTGACCGAATTGGGCCAAATCAAGAAGCTTGTACAGCAAGCCTTTAACCAGCCCGTCAGCGAGTTCAAGAACGAGGCACAATATCTGAAGCCGGGTAGCGACCCCAAGACAGCGACCATGGCCGACATCACAGATGCCAACAAGAAGCGCCTCGGTCTGGAGACGCTGGATAAGGACTCCCTGAGCTTTGTCCAGCAGCACTTCTCCAGCTTTATCAACGGTAAAGATGCCATCTTCAGCATGCTGAGCAGTCGGGTGATCGAGCGGACGATCGCCCTGCACGAGTCACTCTCGGGTGAGGCACTCAGTTCGGCGCTGAATACGCTGGGCCATGAATCGGAGGCGTTCAACGCCAAGGTCAATGCCGAGTTCAATCGCAGCTTCGTCCAGCTGTTTGAGCAAAGAGCCAACGCCGAGCTGGACGCCCTGACCGAGGCAAACACCCGCGCCAACGAAACCTCACCGCTGGTCGAAGAGCACACTGGCTCATCGGACGGGGAGAACGTCGCCGCCAAGATGAAGAAAAGCGTGCGCTTTAACGACAATCCGGTGAGCGATGTCCGGATGTTCGAGCTGGAAGAGGGCCGAGCACTCAATATCAAGGTGTAACCCTTGCCATGAATATGGATGACGGCCCAGCCCGCTCGGTGGCGGGCCGTCTCTTTATGATCTTGCCCTGCCCCTTCGAAGACGACCGGGCAACCGGACTGGAGTGTTGTGTTGGATATCTATCAGAAAATCGTGACCGAGCTGTCGGTCGAACCGCTGGCCTTCGATGAAAACGGCGTCTGCACGTTCGAGATCCAGCGAGCAGCAGAGGAGGCGAGCGCCCCCTTTGTGGTCAATATCGTGGCTCAACCCGACGAGATGGCACTGGTGCTCTCGGTGACCACGGCGGGCGATCTTCCCGAGCGCCTGTCGCGCGAATTGTTCCTGCGCTTTGGCGAGCATGCCCTCGCCCCCTTGCGCCATGGCTACGGAGTCGGCATCTATCCCGGCGCCGAGCGGGTATCGTTTTTCTCCCGGATAGCGCTGGGGAGCTATCGTCCGCAGCAGATCAGGGAGAGCCTCGCCGATCTGCTGGAGAAGGCCCACGAGTGGGAGGCCAGCTTGTCCCAAGATGAGCAGACTCCGCCTGTGACAAAAAGCGAAATGGGTGCGGGCCAGAACATCCGGGTGTGATGGCCAAAGCCAGAAAATGGACGAAAAAAGAGGGAGGCATGATGCCTCCCTCTCTCTTTGTGCCTGACCTAACAACAATCAGGCCAGCTGTAGCGATCAAGCCAACGGCGGCGTGCGTGGCGGCACCTTGCGCTTGCTGCCGGTGGACTCGAAGGCCGAGGCGAAGCGCAGCAGGTTGTTGTCGTCATAGGCGCGACCGGCGAAGGTCAGCCCCACCGGCATACCGATATCGGCCATCACGCCCATGGGGACGGTGACGGTCGGCACGCCGAGATGGCGAATGGCGAGGTTGCCGTTGGCAACCCAGATGCCGTTGCTCCAGGCGATATCGGCGGAGGCCGGATTCACATCCGCATCAGCCGGGGCGACGTCAGCGACGGTGGGGAACAGCACGGCGTCGAGCTTGAGCCCGTCCATCCAGTCCTCCAGATCCAGCTTGCGAGTTTTCTCCAGACCGCGCAGGCCGTCCGGCACTGTGGCGATCTCGTCCCAGGATTTCAGGCCGCGCTTGGCCATATTGACGTACTCGTCCATGCCCGCCGCCAGATCGCCCTCGCGGTTCGGCAGGGTGCCCGGGTCGTGGGGGAAGATCTTCGGCCCATCGACATCGGCCAGCTTGTTGAGCTTGGGATCACCGTTGGCGCGCAGGAAGTCGTCGAACGCCCAGCCGGAGAGCTCCCACAGCTCGTCGTTGAGAAACTCCGGGCTCACGATGCCGCGATTGAACACGGTCGGCGCGCCGGGTCTGTCCCCTTCGCAGTTGGATACCAGCGGGAAGTCCACTTCGATGACTTCGGCGCCAGCGGTTTCCAGCGCCTTGCGCGCGTCTTCCCAGAGGGCAATAACGGAGTCGCGGGTATGGATGCGCTGACCGGTCGGGCCGCCGATGCCGGGGTTTTCGCTGGTGCCGGCCAGTTCATCCTTGTTGATAAACATGCGCGGCACGCCGAGACGCTTGCCCTTGAGGGCATCGGCCTTGGCAGCCAGATCCAGATAGGAAGCCGGACGCACCTCGGAGGCCTTGGGCAGCTTCACCCAGGGCTGCATGCGCCACAGATCGCCACGGGTGTCGGCATCGTCAGCCACTACCACATCCAGCACTTCCAAGAGGTCGTTCATGGTGCGGGCATAAGGCACCACCACATCCATGGTCGGGGTCAGCGGCCAGTTGCCGCGCACCGAGATGACGCCACGGGACGGGGTGTAGGCGCACAGGCCGTTGTTGGAGGCGGGGCCACGGCCGCTCGACCAGGTCTCTTCCGCCAGACCGAAGGCAGAGAAGCTGGCGGCGGTGGCGGTACCGGCACCGTTGGAGGAGCCGGAAGCAAACGGCGCGGTCAGGTAGTCGGCGTTGTAGGGGCTCTCTGCACGGCCATAGACGCCGCGCTGCATGCCGCCATTGGCCATCGGCGGCATATTGGTTTTGCCAAGGCAGATGGCACCTGCGGCGCGCAGGCGTTCCACGGTAAAGGCATCGCGCTGGGCCACCAGATCCTTGAAGGCCGGGCTGCCGGAGGCGGCGGTCAGCCCCTTGACCAGATAGCTGTCTTTGGCGGTGTAGGGGATGCCGTCGAGCGGCCCTAGGGTCTCGCCACGGGCGCGGCGGGCATCAGAATCTTGCGCCTCTTTCAGTGCATCGGGATTGGCGACCACCACGGCGTTGAGTTTGGTGGCGGTCTCGGGGCCGTTGTAGGCCTCGATACGGGCCAGATAGGCCTTGACCAGTTCGACCGCTGTGGTGCGGCCTGATTCGAGCGCGGCACGCAGCTCGGCAATGGAAACCTCGGTCACTTCGATCATTTTGATCTCCTGTAAAAGGGTGACTGTTTGTCATGATGATCGCCGCATCTGCGCCTGCGACCATCACACCATCAAGAGATAAAACCCCACGGCGTGGGGTTTTGAATACTCACCGGAACCGGTTCTTATTTGCCGGAAGGGATCTGCTGGGTAATGCAGTGAATATTGCCACCGCCCAGCAGGATCTCGCGGGCCGGCACGCCGACCACGGTGTGCTCCGGGAAGATCTCTTCCAGAATGCGCTGGGCTTCGCCATCGGTGGCGGCATCCAGCAGCGGGTAGACGATGCGATCGTTGGTGATGAGGAAGTTCACGTAGGAACCGGCCAGACGGCCCTCGGCCTCGCGCGGCACACCGCTGCCGCTCTCGACGCCGGCAGACTCCTCTTCAGTGCAGAACAGCGGGCCCGGCTGGGGCAGCTTCCACACTTTCAGCTTGCGACCCTTGGCATCGACCGCCGCTTCCAGCACCTTGAGGGCGGCCACGGAGCGGGCGTACTGGGGATCGTTCTGGTCGTCAGTCCAGTGCAGGGCCACTTCACCCGGACGCACGAAGCAGCACATGTTGTCGATGTGGCCGTCGGTTTCGTCCATGTAGACGCCTTCGTCCAGCCAGATAAAGCTGGTGACGCCCAGATAGTCGCGCAGGTGAGCTTCGATCTGCTCTTTGGTCAGGTGCGGGTTGCGGTTTTCGTTGAGCAGGCACTCGGCGGTGGTCAGGCAGGTACCTTCGCCATCGACGTGGATGGAGCCCCCTTCCAGAATCAGCGGCGCGTCGTAGCGAGCCATGCCGTGCTGGGCCAGCATCTGGGCAGCGACCTCTTCATCCTGATTCCACGGGTAGTAGAGACCGCCCTTGTGACCGCCCCAGGCGTTGAAGCCCCAATCCACCCCACGGCACTCGCCGGCCGCGTTGGTGACGATGGTCGGGCCGGTATCGCGAGCCCAGCAGTCATCGCTGTTCATCTCGATCAGAGTGACGTGAGCGGGCATGATGGCGCGGGCCTGCTCCATAAACTGGGCCGGTACCCCCATAAAGACCGGGGTGGCGCCACCGATGGCATCGGCCACCTTGGCGAAGGTCTCTTGCGCGAAGCGACCGGCTACGCGCCAGTTGTCCGGGCGAAACGGCCAGATCATCCAGACGGCCTGCTGGTGCGCCCACTCGGCGGGCATGGTGAAGCCGTCGGCGGCCGGCGTGGAGTTAATGGTCTTGATGCTCATCGCAAGGCTCCTTGCATGGATTGAGGCCCCCGTTTACGCCAGATGCGGCGCGGGAACCCGGAAAAATAAGAGTGGGTCGCAGATTAAGACGTTGCGCCCCCATCCATCAAATGAATAGGATGGATTGTCCCATAAACACGGCGAATAATCCCCCCATGAAACTGCACCAGCTCGACCTCAATCTGCTGCTCGCGTTTGACGCCCTGATGACGCAGGGCAGCGTCACCCGCGCCGCCGAAGCGCTCTTTATCAGCCAGCCCGCCATGAGCCACTCCCTTAACCGGCTGCGCACCTTTCTCGGCGACCCGCTGCTGGTGCGCACCCCGCAGGGGATGCTGCCGACCCCGCGCGCCCAGCGGCTGCATCTCGGGGTGCAGCAGGCGCTGCGGCTGCTGGAGCAGCAGCTCACCGAGGAAGAAGAGTTCGAGCCGAGCCAGTCGAAGCGGCGCTTCGTGCTCTGCACCACAGATTACGTGGAGTGCGTGCTGATCCCGCCGCTTATTCAGCGGCTCAGAGGGCTGGCGCCGGGGGTCACCATCGAGATCCGCATCCTGCGCGACACCCTGCCCGAAGCCGAGCTGGCGAGCGGCGAGATCGATCTGGTGCTGGGCTTTGACGAGTACATGCAGGTGCCGGGGTATCTCGGCAAAGAGACCTGGCTCACCGAGCCGCTGGCCGGGCTGGTGCGCGCCGATCTGCCGATTGCCAAATCGGCCCCCGCCGGCGCCGAGGATGACCCCTCCCTGTGGCAGGAGCGCATCACCCTGCAGCAGCTCATCGCCATGCCCCATGTGTTCCACTCGCCCCTTGGCACCTCGGAGGCGAGCCTAGACCGCTATCTGAAGAGTCAGGGCTTTAGCCGCACCATCTCGGTCAACAGCCAGAGCTATATGTCCGCCGCCGCCATCGTCAGCCAGAGCGATCACCTGCTGGTGCTGCCCAGCATGGTGGCCGAGCTGCTCGCCACCCACTGGCCGCTGAAAAGCCTGCCGCTGCCCGAGGACGTGCCCGACTACCACCTCAACTGCGTCTGGCACCCCGTGCACGCCCAGCAACCCGCACTGGTGTGGCTGAAAGATTTGATGAAAGAGCTGGTGGGGCCGAGGTAACCCTCCCGCAAACAACAGTGGCTCCCGAGGGAGCCACTGTTGTTTCTGCGGTATCGCGTTACGCCCGCAGGGCCCGCATCAGCTGGGCGACTACGTCGTCGAGCAGGGGGCGATCGGGGCGGCACTGGGCGAAGGTGACCAGCCCTTGCAGGTTGATCAGCAGCAGGGCAGTGAGGGTATGGATATTGCTATCCGGGGCCAATTCACCCTTGGCCTGCGCCTGCATCAGCAACTCGGCCAGATCCTGCTCCAGCTCGCCATAGATCCCCTTGACCCGCTGGGTCAGCTCCTCATCCTGCTCGCTCAGCTCCATCATGGTGCGGGTCACCAGACAGGAGCCGCAGAGCGCCTCACCCACAATCCGGTCGAGATAGGCCGCAAGGCCCGCCAGCGGGCTCGGGTTGTCGAGCAATGAGCGGCGCAGGGTGCGTTTACCCTCGACATAATGATCCACCGCAGCCAGCAGCAGGCCGCGCTTGTTGCCAAAGGCGCCGTAAATGCTACCCGGGTGCAGGCCGGTGGCAGCCACCAGCTCCTGCATGGTGGTCTTGGCATATCCCTTGGCGCGAAACGCTTCCATGGCATTTCGCAGTACCTCGTCCCGATCAAACTCGGCTATGCGCATGGTTCCTCCCGTGGGAAATGGTTCACCGGCAAGGGGCAACAGGGCCCGCCGATAAAGAGTGGCTGGAAAGGGCGGCAAGTTTACCCCAGCCGCCCGCTCGGGCCAACCTTCTTGAACGCGCATTCAAAAAAAGCTTGCGCCTGACGCAAAAAACGTCTTGAATGCACGTTCAAGAATAACCCGTTCAGGACAACCTATCATGAATACCCTGTTTCAGCCGTATCGACTCAATGACACTCTGACCCTGGCCAACCGTTTCATGATGGCCCCGCTCACCCGCTGCATGGCAGGCCCAGGTCTGGTGCCGACCGAGCAGATGGCTGCCTATTACGGCCGCCGCGCCGACATCGGCCTGATTGTTTCCGAGGCCGTCATCATTCGCCCCGACGCGCAGGGCTACCCCAATACCCCGGGCCTCTTCACCCAGGCGCAGATCGATGGCTGGAAGAGAGTGACCAGCGCCGTGCACGCCAAGGGTGGCAAGATCTTCGCCCAGCTGTGGCACGTCGGCCGCCTCTCCCACCCCTTCTTCCATCAGGCTGAAGTGCTGGCCCCCTCTGCCGTGGCGCACGAAGGCACTGTGCCCCGCATGCGCGAGCTGACCTATCAGGTGCCACGCGCCCTGACCGAGGCCGAAATCGCCCAGCTGGTACAGGATTACGCCCAAGCCGCTGCCAACGCCATCGAGGCGGGCTTTGACGGGGTGGAGATCCACGGTGCCAACGGCTACCTGATCGACCAGTTCCTGCACCACTCCACCAACCTGCGCACCGACAACTACGGCGGCAGCCCGGAAAAGATGAGCCGCTTCGCGCTGGAAGTGGTCGATGCCATCAGCGCCCGTATCGGTGGTGATCGGGTAGGTATTCGCCTCTCCCCGGGTGCCTATGTCCATCTGGCGGGCAGCGCGGAAGATCGCGCCGTGTTCGACTATCTGCTGGGCAAGCTCAACGATCGCCCGCTGGCCTATATCCACCTTGGCATCTTTGATGACAACCTCACTTTCGATTATCTGGGTGGCCGTGCCTCCGACTATCTGCGCGCCCACTACAAGGGCAATCTGGTCGGTGTAGGCAACTACGACGCCGAGCGCGCCGCCGCAGCCATCGAGGCCAACCGCTTCGATCTGGTGGCTATCGGTCGTCCGCTTATCGCCAACCCGGACTATCTCGCCAAAGTGAAAAATGGCGAAGCACTGGTGCCCTACGCCGACACCATGCTGGCTGAGCTGGTATAACCACGAAGCCATCGCCAGACCACAGGCAATAAAAAACGAGGGGAGCTGTTGCTCCCCTCGTGCTATCTGGCTGATGCGCTGATCCGTTGGTGCGGGCTTAATTGGTGCGGATGCTTAATTGGTACGAAATAGCGCCTCGATGGAGAGCCCCTGACTCAGCAGGATCTCTCTCAGACGGCGCAGCCCCTCGACCTGGATCTGGCGTACCCGCTCGCGGGTCAGGCCAATCTCGGCCCCCACATCCTCGAGGGTAGCGGGCTCGTAGCCCAGCAGACCGAAACGACGGGCCAGCACTTCCCGCTGCTTGGGGTTGAGCTCCTCCAGCCAGTGGACAATGCTGCTGCGCATATCATCTTCCTGAGACTCCAGCTCAGGCCCCATGCCTCGCTCGTCGGAGAGCACATCCAGCAGCGCCTTGTCGCGATCACCACCGATGGGGGTGTCCACCGAGGTGATCTTCTCGTTGAGTTTGAGCATGCGGTTCACGTCATCCACCGAACGATCCAGCGCGAAGGCGATATCCTCGGCGGTCGGTTCATGATCGAGACGGTGAGAGAGTTCGCGCGCGGTGCGCAGGTAAACGTTTAACTCCTTGACCACATGAATGGGCAGACGGATGGTGCGGGTCTGGTTCATGATGGCCCGCTCTATGGTCTGGCGGATCCACCAGGTGGCATAGGTAGAGAAACGGAAGCCGCGCTCGGGGTCGAACTTCTCGACCGCACGGATAAGACCGAGGTTGCCCTCTTCGATAAGATCCAGCAACACCAGGCCGCGGTTGTTGTAACGACGGGCGATTTTCACCACCAGTCGCAGGTTGGACTCGATCATGCGCTTGCGGGCGGCTTTGTCACCGCGCAAGGCACGACGGGCGTAGTAGACTTCCTCTTCGGCAGTGAGCAGCGGGGAGAAACCTATCTCCCCCAGATAGAGTTGCGTGGCATCCATCACCTTGTTCAGCTCAGGTGCCAGCAACTCATCGGAGATAATATCTTCCGCCTCGGCGGCAACCTCCTGCAACTCTTCTACCTCGTGAGATTCGGGTTCAGCGTCAAACTCTAACTCTGCATCCTGCATTACCAGTTGTTCTTGGCTCATGATGTGTCTCCCTGACGTTACCAGAGTAAGACGGTCTCTCTGGGGTTAACGCTTTGGCAAATAGCTCATCGGATTGATCGACTTGCCTCTGTACCGGATCTCGAAATGCAATCGCACATCCGGCGCGTCCGTGCTACCCATGTTGGCAATGACCGAGCCCCCCTTGACGCTGTCCCCTTCCTTCACCCGCAACTCGTCGTTGTGTGCGTAAGCGGAGAGATAGTCATCATCATGCTTGAGGATAATCAGCTTGCCGTACCCCCTTAAAGCACTGCCAGCGTATACCACTTTACCGCTGCTGGCGGCGTAGACGGGTTGCCCCTTCTGGCCGGCTATGTCGATCCCCTTGTTACCCTGTTCTGCAACAGAGAACCCCTCGACAATCCGGCCTTTTGCGGGCCAGTGCCAAGCAAGTCTCGACTGGGAGTTGTTTGTTTTTTGTTCTTTGACCTGAGCGTATTCCTTCGGTGCTGCCGGAGCAACGGATTTCTGAGAGATGAATGGCGTGGTCTGACCAGATCCACTCGGCTCGGCCAACGGACGCGGACCGCTGCTCGGACGGCTCACGGCCACCGGCGTCACGGTTGCCGGACGAGTCGCAGCCACCATCTGGGTCGAACCGCCGCCTGCGGTCTGGACATTGAGCACCTGACCCGGTTGCAGCGCATAGGGGGCACTCAGGTTGTTGCTCTGGGCCAGCGCCTGCGGCGTCATGCCGAACTGGCGACCGATGCTGCTCAGGGTATCGCCGCGGCGCACCTCATAGGTACCGGCACTGCGGCTGCTGCTCATGCTGGCGCTGGAACCATCGAGTCGCAGTCGCTGCCCTGGATAGATGTTGTAGGGCGGGCTGATATTGTTGAGGCTGGCCAGCGACGGCACGTCGTTGCCGGAGTTGAAGGCGATGGAGTAGAGGGTATCGCCCCGTTTCACCACATAGCTGCCGCCCTGAATGGGGGCGCTGACCTGGGCACCGCTTTGGCGAGCCGGAATGGTCGAGACAAACTGCCCCTCATCAACACCATCTACCGGAGCTGCATTTTTACTGGAGGAGCAGGCAAGCAGCAGCCATGACAACACCACGACACTGCTTCCTTGCCAAATACGCGAACGCATAATGGATCCTTAACGACTAAACCAGAAATAGGCCACCACGGCCAGACCAATACAGAGCCAACCGAGCACATCTACGTAGTGCATCAGTTTGCGTTCCATCTTCTCGCCACCCCAGCGCATCAGGCCCGCAACCAGGAAAAAGCGCATGCCACGACCGATGAGGGAGGTGATGATGAAGGGCAGCAGAGCCATTTGCAACAACCCTGCCGTCACGGTAAACACCTTGTAGGGGATAGGGGTGAAGCTGGCAATGAAAATGACCCAGATCCCCCACTGCTCAAACCAGTTGCGAGCAATCTCGATCTTGTCCTGATAGCCCACAGACTCCACCAGTGGCAGCACGACCGGATCCCACAGGGCATAGCCAAGTGCATAGCCAAACAGGGCGCCCAGCACAGAGAAGACGGTAGCCAGCGTGGCGTAGTGCCACGCCTTGTGGGGCTTGGCGAGCGCCATCGGCGCCAGCATCACGTCCACCGGGATCGGCCAGAACACCGACTCGATGAAAGCGGTGATGGAGAGATACCAGGGGGCATGCTTGTGGCGAGCCCACTGCATCACCAGTACGTACAAACGGGAAAACAACTTCACTCAACATCTCCGTCAATCAGGGGAACAAAACGTACCGGCTCCAGAATACGGCTGGTCAGCTGGGATCCGGATCGTTCGATCAACTGCAGGGTCTGCTGGCTGTCACCCACGGGCAACACCAGTCGGCCCCCTTCGGCCAGCTGATCGGTCAGTGCCGTCGGGATCTCGCTCGCCGCGGCCGTCACCAGAATGGCGTCATAAGGCCCCTTGTTGGGCCACCCCAGCCAGCCGTTGCCGTGCTTGGCCGAGACATTGTGCAGATCGAGCTGGCGCAGTCGGCGTCGGGCCTGGAACTGCAGCGACTTGATCCGCTCCACGGTATAAACATGCTCCACCAGATGGGCGAGGATCGCCGTCTGGTAACCGGAGCCAGTGCCAATCTCCAGCACGTGGGCCGGATCATTTTGCATCAGCAGCTCGGTCATTCGCGCCACCATATAGGGCTGCGAAATGGTCTGGCCGTGGCCAATGGGCAGGGCGGTGTTGTCCCACGCCTTGTGCGCCATGGCCTCGTCCACGAACAGCTGGCGCGGCACTTTCGCGATGGTCGCCAGCACGCGAAAATCGCGAATATCCTGCGCAATGAGCTGATTTAACAGGCGCTGTACTATCACACCACCCTCATCCCTGCAGATCTAACCAGGCCCCCAGACCGGCGAGACTGTCGTAGGCAGTCATATCGATGGTCAGGGGGGTAATCGAGACATAGCCCTGCTCGATGGCAGCAAAATCGGTGCCTTCACCGGCATCCTGCTGGCTACCGGGGGGGCCGATCCAGTAGATGGGCTGGCCACGGGGATCCTCGGTGCAGATCACCGACTCCGCCCGGTGGCGATTGCCAAGGCGGGTGGTCTTGATCCCCTTGATCTGCTCGAGGGGCAAGTCCGGCACGTTGACGTTGAGGATCTGATCGGCAGGCAGGGGGTGTTTCATCAGCCCCTTCACCAGCAGGGCCGCATAGTGGGCCGCCGTGGCGAAGTGGGTCTTGCCCACCAGCGAGATGGCGATGGAGGGGTAGCCAAGATGGCGCCCCTCAGTGGCCGCGGCGACCGTGCCCGAGTAGATGACATCATCCCCCAGGTTGGCACCGTGGTTGATGCCGGCCACCACCATGTCGGGTTCAGGACGCACCAGCTCGTTGACCGCCAGATGCACGCAGTCGGTCGGCGTGCCCTTCACCGCATAGCTCTCGCACCCATTAAAGCCGTTTTCTGCAATGCGGGTAACCCGCAGCGGTACTTCCAGCGTCAGGGAGTGACTCGCGCCGCTGCGGTTGCGATCCGGCGCCACCACAATGACCTCGCCGCAGGCGCGCAGCGCCTCGCTGAGGGCACGAATGCCCTCGGCATGCACACCATCATCATTACTGACCAGAATTCGCATCGGTCTGATTCCTGAAACCGTGATCGGCCTCTTCGGCCTGCAATAACTCGCGCACCACGCTGGTGGCAAACGCGCCCGCCGGCAGGAAGAAGGAGAGGGTAAGCGCCTCGCCGTCCAGCTGCCAGCTCATCTGCTCCGGCTTGAGCAGCAGGGGGCGCCTGTCCTGATCCAGCCCGGCTTTCTCCAGCCCGTCACACCAATCGCTGTAAGGGGCCAGCACGCCCTGTTCGAACTCGGCAGCGGCGCCCTGACTGGCCAGACGGCCACGGCCCCACTGGGGGGCGGTGAGCTGCACGTCGCCAGAGGCAAGACGCGCTTCCAGCTCGGGGGTCACGCTCTCTTCGCTGAAGATGGAGTGGCTGCCCTTGAGCATCACGCAATCACCGGCCAGCAGCTGATGAGCCAGCCCCTGCTCGATACGGGCGCTGACAATGGCGTTGAACAGCATGCTGCGGGCGGCTGAGAGGTAGAGGGAACGCTTGTTGCGATCCTTGATCCGCTTGCCGGCAAACATCGCCTTGGCCGCTTCCAGGTTGTTGCCATCGCGGCCAAAACGCTGTTCACCATAGTAATTGGGTACGCCCTGAGTGGCGATGGCCTGCAGGCGCGCTTCCAGCCCGTCGGCCTGTTCCAGACCGGTGAGACGCAGGGTGAAGTGGTTGCCCTTGAGGTAGCCGACCCGCAATTTGCGGTTATGACGCCTGGCTTGCAGGATCTGGATGCTGTCGCTCTCGATAACCGACAGGTCCGGTTCGGCCTTGCCCGGCAGGTGAATACCAAACCACTGCTCGGTCACCGCATGGCGATCCTTCAGGCCCGCCCAGGTCACCGCATTGCGGTTAACACCGGCCGCATCGGCCAGCAGACCCGCCACCCAGGCGGTGTTCTCGCCGGTTTTGCGCACCCGGACGAAGATGTGCTCCCCTTCACCGCAAGGCTCAAACCCGAGATCTTCATTGACCACGAAGTCGGCGGCCTCGGCCTTGAGGATACCGCGGGCGGTGGGCGCCCCGTGCAGATAGGCAAGTTGTTCCAGCATTATTGTTTCACCAGTAGGACGACGGCTTCGGTGGCGATCCCTTCCTTGCGCCCCGTAAACCCAAGCTGTTCGGTGGTGGTCGCCTTGACGTTCACCCGGTTCAAATCACATTGCAGATCGGCGGCCAGCACGGCGCACATGGCGTCGATATGGGGGGCCATTTTGGGGGCCTGGGCGATGATGGTCACATCCAGGTTGCCGATGGCATACCCCGCCTTCTGTACCCGGGCAAAGACATCCCGCAGCAGGATGCGACTGTCGATCCCCTTGAACTCGGCAGCGGTATCGGGGAAGTGGCGACCGATGTCACCGGCACCGATGGCCCCCAGCAGGGCATCGCTCACCGCGTGCAGCACCACATCGCCGTCAGAGTGGGCAACCAGCCCCTGCTCGTAGGGAACCGGCACGCCACCCAGCATGCAGGGACCAACACCACCAAATTTATGAACATCAAAACCATGACCAATGCGCATCATCAGCGGCAACCTCCCAACATGCTGAAACCAACCCCATCAATTTTGTGTACGTCCCCACCATGTCCAATCCGGATCATGCTAACTCCTTGTTCGGGCCTGTTTGTTCGAGACACTCTGCTCTGAACGGTCTGTTCTGACTGAGGGGCTTATGCCTGCTGGCTTAAAAACAGCCCCGCCAGCGACAAGTCTTCCGGCCGGGTCACTTTGATATTGTCGGCGCGCCCCTCCACCATCCGCACCGTGAATCCGGTCCGCTCCATGGCGGAGGCCTCGTCGGTGATGGTAGCGCCCAGCAGCAGCCCCTCTTCCAGCGCCCGTTTCAGGGCTCGGGTCGGGAACATCTGCGGCGTCAGGGCATGCCAGAGCTGCTCGCGCTCGACGGTGGCGATGATATTGCCCTCCCCATCGGAGCGTTTCATGGTATCGCGCACCCGACTGCCGAGAATGGCACCGCCGCAGTTCATGGCCGCGGCAATCAGCGCATCGAGATCGCCGTGAGTCAGGCAGGGGCGGGCCGCATCGTGCACCAGCACCCACTCCCCTTGCGCCACATGGAGACCATTGAGGACGGAGAAGGCGCGCTCGGCGCCTCCCTCGACCCGCACAATGCGCGGGTCGGCCGCCACGGGCAGAGCCTCGAACCAGCGGTCATGGGGCGCCAGCGCCACGATCACCTGGGCGATGGCCGGGTGGGAGAGCAGCCTCTCCAGGGTATGTTCGAGAATGGTTTTACCCGCCAGTTGCAGGTACTGCTTGGGACAATCAGCCCCCATCCGGCTGCCGATACCGGCGGCAGGGACGATCGCCGTCAGGCCGGATACCCGGCTGGCATCAGTCATCGTAGGGCTCATCGTCCGGCGCTGTCTCTTTGTCTTTCTCTTTGGGGATGATCCGGTAGAAGGTCTCCCCCTGCTTGATGTAACCCAGATCGTTGCGCGACAACTCCTCGATGGCCTCGAGGCCAGAGGTGAGATCATCTATCTCGCGGTAAATGAGGTCGTTACGATCCTTGAGAGTCTGGTTGTCCCGCTGTTGCTGCGAGATGGCCTCCGACAGGTTCTGATAATCGGATAGCCCGTTCTTCCCCAGCCAGAGGTCATATTGCAGTCCCCCCAGCAGGAGGATCAGGATCAGGGTGAATAGCCGCATGCACTAGGTCTCCTTCAGGCGGCCTAGTGTCCCATATTCGGTGCCAAGACAAAAGAAAGCGAGCACCCGGGAGCCACCGGCCGAACATAAAAAAGTGCCCAAGAGTGAATCAGATAGCACAAAGCCCCGCCAAACCGGTGCAAGGATGGCCAACCAGGGCGCTCCTTGTCCGGGGGCGGGGCTCTCAATCAGAAAGCGGTAAGGGGGATCAGTTCACCGCGACCGGCTCTCCCGCGCTATCGGCCGGAGTGTTGTACTCCTCCTCGGCATCGCGGAAACGCTCCAGCATCGCTTTTGAGGGTGCTTCGCCCATCAGGCTGCCCACCACGATGGCCAGCAGTGCGAACAGGAAGCCCGGGATGATCTCATACAGCCCCAGCCAGCCGAACTGCTTCCAGACGATGACGGTGATGGCACCGACCAGCATGCCCGCCAGCGCGCCGTTGCGGGTCATTCGCGGCCACAGAACCGAGAGCAGCACAACGGGGCCGAAGGCGGCACCGAAACCGGCCCAGGCGTAGCTCACCAACCCCAGCACCCGGTTTTCCGGATTCATGGCAACGGCGATGGCAATCACCGCGATCAGCAGCACCATCAGGCGACCCACCCACACCAGCTCACGCTGGGAGGCGTTCTTGCGCAGAAAGGGCTTGTAGAGATCCTCTGTGATGGCGCTGGAGCAGACCAGTAATTGACAACTTAGAGTGCTCATTACCGCCGCCAGAATGGCGGAGAGCAGCACACCGGCGATCCAGGGGTTGAACAGGATCTTGGAGAGCTCGATAAAGACCCGCTCCGGGTTGCCGGTCACCCCAGCCGCCACTTCCGGGAAGCGGGCGAAGTAGGCCAGCCCGAAGAAGCCGATGGCCACCGCGCCAGCGAGGCAGAACACCATCCAGGTCATGCTGATGCGACGGGCATTGGCCATGGAGTGGTGGGAATCCGCCGCCATGAAGCGGGCCAGAATGTGGGGCTGACCAAAGTAACCAAGGCCCCAGGCCATCAACGAGACAATGGCGATCACATCCAGATTCTTGAACATGTCGAGGTTGGTAGCGCTCTTGGCGGCCACCTCGATCATGGCACTGTCCACCCCGCCGACGGCGATGATGACGAAGACCGGGGTCAGGATCAGGGCGAAGATCATCAGGGTCGCCTGTACCGTATCGGTCCAGCTCACCGCGAGGAAGCCGCCGAAGAAGGTGTAGGTGATAGTGGCGGCGGCACCGACCCAGAGGGCGGTGTTGTAATCCATGCCGAAGGTGCTCTCGAACAGACGGGCACCGGCCACCACGCCGGAGGCGCAATAGATGGTGAAGAAGAGCAGGATCACCAGCGCCGAGAGAATGCGCAGCACCTTGCTGTGATCTTCAAAGCGGTAGGTGAAATAGTCCGGCAGGGTCAGGGCATTGCGGTTCTTCTCGGTATGTACCCGCAGGCGACCCGCTACCCAGCGCCAGTTGAGGTAGGCGCCGATGACCAGACCGATGGCGATCCAGCTCTCGGAGATGCCGCTGACGAAGACGGCGCCGGGCAGGCCCATCAGCAACCAGCCGCTCATGTCGGAAGCGCCGGCAGAGAGAGCGGTCACCCAGCTCCCCATCCGGCGGCCGCCCAGAATGTAGTCATCAAAGTTGCGGGTGGCGCGATAGGCGACGAAGCCGATCAACACCATTCCGAGGATATACACCAGGAAGGTGATTAACATGGGTGTGCTAGCTGTCATGCAAAACTCCGTTTTGTGTCATTTTCTGCCCGCTCTGGTGACGGGCTCATCCCTAAAAAACCGGCCTAGCTTAATCAGCCGTTCGCGCCAGCTCAACCACTTTTAACAAACACAAAACACAATAAAAACCTTTGCGCATCAAATCATCTGCCGCATCAAGAGGATGGCGCCAGATTTCCTGCCGCGGCCGTTACGGCCATATCGCCGCAACGGCGGCTATTGAGCGTTATGTTTTCACATTTTGTTACTATCCATTTTTTTACAAGCCGGCGCCCCGCTCCTACACTCCCCGCCCTGTCTCATCACACCAGTCAGAGGTCGGCACCATGTCATCTCATCTGTCACACCTGCGAACCCTCGCCCGCCGCCTTCATCCGGTGGAGGAGTCGGGTCATCTCATCCGACGGGCCAAGTATGTGGGGCGTCTCTGGCTCAATCCCGGCGCCCGCGCCCTCTATCGCCAGCAGCAGGAGCAACCGCTGCTAGCGCAGGCGATCAGCCGCTTCCCCGATATTCTGGAAAAGCCGATCCACCCCTATCGCCACAAGGGGCTCAGCAAGCGCCTGCGAGCCGGGCTTATCAGCGGCCACTACCAGCAGCTGGCACGTCAGCTGCCCAAGGCGCAACAACTGGCAATCTACAGCGGGCGCGGCCTGCTGCTGGCCCAGTGGCAGAGCGACAAGCTGACGGCACCGCTGACCCTGCAACTGGATTACCAAACCCACATGGGCAAAGAGGGGGAGATGAGCCTGACCCTCAAGCTGGGTGACGCTGCGCTCTATTACATGGCCCTCAATCTGCGCCCCGCGCCGAACCCGACCCTCGAGATCTGTTCGCTGCAGGGCGGCAAGGGGCATAGCGAGGAGATCAAGCAGGTCACCAAGGCGTGCGGCGGGCTGCGCCCCATGTCCCTGCTGGTCTATATGGCCGCCGAGCTGGCCCGGGGGTTGGCGTGCAACACCCTGCTAGGGATCCGCACCCAAAGCCACGTCTATCAGAGCAGCAAGCGCACCGCCGATCGGGTCAAGTTCGATCTCGACGGCTTGTGGCAGGAGCATCGGGGCTGCATGCAGGATGACCTCTGGATGAGCCTGCCGCTGGAGGTGCCCCGCAAGACGCTGGAGGAGATCCCCTCCCGCAAGCGGGCCAGCTACAAGGCGCGCTATCAGCTCCTCGATCAGCTTGGCAGCGAGCTGCAGGCAAATCTGCTGCGAAGCTGAGTCAACCTAGCAGAAACAAAAAGGGCGAACAGCATGCTGTTCGCCCTTTGTCATGACGGGGATTTGCCGTTAGCGGTTGATCGCCATCGGCATGCCGTTGCGCTGCTCCAGCGCCTGCTTCACCAGTTGGGAGTCGCTGTCGGCGTGGGCAATGAAGCGGGTCACCGCCGGAGTCATCGGCAGCGGTGCCGGCAGCTTGGAGTTGAACTCCTCTTCGCTGCGCGACAACGGCTGGTGCACTTCCAGATAGCGGACACCGTTGGGCTCGAGAGAGGCCTTGATCGGCTGGTTGACGAACTGGACGCGAGTACCGACCGGTACCTGCTTGAACAGGTAGGCGATGTCGTCGTTGCGCAGACGCACGCAACCGTGGCTCACCCGCAGGCCGATGCCGAAGTTGGCGTTGGTACCGTGGATGGCGTACATCTTGCCGATGTAGAGGGCAAACAGACCCATGGGGTTGTCCGGGCCAGCCGGCCATACCGCAGGCAGGCTCTCGCCACGGGCGGCATATTCGGCATGCATCTTGGCGGTCGGGGTCCAGGTCGGGCCCGCTTTCTTGCGCTGCACACTGGTCACCCAGTTTTCCGGGGTGTCGGTGCCGAGCTGGCCGATGCCGATGGGCAGCACTTCCACCACTTTTTTACCCTTGGGGTAGTAGTAGAGGCGCATCTCGGCCACGTTCAGCACGATCCCTTCACGGGGGGCATCCGGCAGGATCAGTTGCTGGGGGATCACCAGCTTCTCGCCGGTCTGTACCAGCAGGGGATCCGCATCGGGGTTGGCTTCGGTCATGTTGGTGAGCCCCAGCTGGAATTTGGCCGCAATGGCCTCCAGCGGCTGGCCGTTCTCTTCGGCCGGAACCACGTATTCCAGATTTTCCCCTACCAGACGGCTGTTGGCCGCAGGCAGAGCATATTCAACAGCGAAAACCGGCGCAGCGGTCAGCAGCAGGCTGTAGCAGAGTGTTGCCACACTATTGCGAAGGAGCTTCATAACTTTCCCATGATGATGACTTGAAGTGACGTCTCTGGGCTGGCAGCTGATCAAGAGGGGATCAGGGGCGCGAAGAGAAGGCCGTCATTTTTCTCCTCTGCACGGCAAATTTCAACTGACAAGTGGCGACGGGTCGATGATTAATATGCGGTTTTTTCCGCGTCCCCGACCCGTCCGGTTTCCCTGTTTATCCCCGTTGCCAGGTACGCATGTCGTAACCTGTAGGAGATTGATGCAACCGCAGATGAAATTGCTCAATGATGGCGAAGATATGGTCGAAAATATCGGCCTGGATCCCTTCGTAATCGGCCCATGCGGTCGTCGCGGTGAAGCAGTAAATTTCCAGCGGCAGACCGTCTGACGTGGGTGCCAGCTGGCGCACCATCAGGGTCATGTCCTTGCGAATGCCGGGGTGGGCGCGCAGGTAGGCATCCAGATAGGCGCGCAAGGTGCCGAGGTTGGTGAGGTGACGACCGTTGATGGGGCAACTCAGGGCATCGCTCAGTTGCTGGTTGTAGGCACTCAGCTCCTGCTCCTTGCGGCTCAGATAGGGTGCCAACAGTTGGGCCTGCTTGAGCTGCAACTGCTCCTCGGCCGTCAGAAAACGCACGCTGGTCATGTCGATATTGACGCTGCGCTTGATGCGGCGGCCGCCCGACTCGGTCATCCCCTGCCAGTTCTTGAAAGAGTCGGAGATCAGGGCATAGGTGGGAATGGTGGTGATGGTCTTGTCCCAGTTCGACACCTTGACCGTGGTGAGGCCGATGTCGGTCACCTCGCCATCGGCGCCGTACTTGTCCATCTGCAGCCAGTCACCGACGCTCAGCATCCGGTTGGCGGAGAGCTGGATCCCCGCCACCAGCCCGAGGATGGGGTCCTTGAATACCAGCATCAGCACCGCGGTCATGGCACCCAGACCGCTGAACAGGAACAGCGGCGACTTGCCGAGCAGCAGGGCGATCATCAGGATGCCCACCAGAATGCTGCCTACCAGCTTGGCCCCCTGGAAGATGCCGCGCAGGGGCAAATCCCGACCAAGACGGGTGTAACGGCTCACCGATAAAACGCAGTCGAGCAGAGCAAAGAAGGCCAGCAGCAGGAACAGCAAAATCCAGAGCTGGGCCACCATCTCGATAAACTTGAGGCTATCCGATTGACGGGGCAGCCAGATCTCCGCCTGACCGAGCAGCACGGCCCCCTGCAGCACGAAGGCGAGCCGGTTGAAGAGACGCTGTTGCAGCTGGGGCGGCAGCCACACCTGCTTGGCCTTGCCGAGGATCCCCACCAGCCGGACCAGCAGTACCCGGTGCAGCGCCATGTGCAGCAGCAACGAGGTGATGACGATAAAGCCCAGCGCGATCACCAGCGCCATCAGGCTGGTCACTTCCACCCCAAGGCCCGACAACCAGTTAAAAAACGCCTCTTTCATTGCTCTCTCCCGAACCTGGCAGCCCGCTGGCTGCAAAAACAGTGGTGGTCAGGGTACCGCTCCCCTCCCCCATGTCAAATCGGCGTACGCCAGAAATGACAACGCCCGGCACAGGCCGGGCGTTGTTGCAAAGCGAGGCTGACTTAGCAGACCAGGCTCAGGGCATCGCGGGCGATGACCAACTCTTCGTTGGTCGGGATCACCATGGCGCAACGGCTGTCGGCGGTGGTGATGCGACCTTCGCCACCCAGTACTGCAGCGTTGTTGGCCTCTTTGTCCACCTTGAAGCCGAACAGAGCCAGACGGTTCAGCACCATCTCGCGCACCATGGCGGCGTTCTCACCGATACCGCCGGTGAAGACCACGGCGTCCAGACGACCGTCCATCGCAGCGGCATAGGCACCGACATACTTGGCCACACGGTAGGTGAAGACATCCAGCGCGCGCTTGGCACCGGCGTCGGTGGCGTAGTTGGTGGTGACGTAGCGGCAGTCGCTGCTCGCTTCGGTCATCCCCAGCAGACCGGACTCACGGGTCAGGGTGTGGTTGATCTGCTCCACGCTGTAACCGAGCTGGTCGTGCATGAAGAAGACCACGGCCGGATCGATATCACCGGAGCGGGTACCCATCGCCAGACCTTCCAGCGGAGTCAGACCCATGGAGGTGTCAACGGATTCGCCGTTCTTGATCGCGCAGACAGAGGCACCGTTACCCAGGTGGCAGTTGATGATGTTCAGTTCATTCAACGGCTTGCCCAGCTCTTTCGCGGCTTCTTCCGCGATGTAGCGGTGAGAAGTACCGTGGGCACCGTAACGACGGATGCCGTGTTCGCGGTAGAGCTTGTGCGGCAGCGCATAGAGGTAGGCCTCTTGCGGCAGGGTCTGGTGGAAGGCGGTGTCGAACACGGCCACGTTCTTCTCGGACAGCTGCGGGAACACTTTCAGCGCGGCGCGAATACCGATGAGGTGCGCCGGGTTGTGCAGCGGGGCGAACGGAATGGCGGCTTCGATACCGGCGATCACGCCGTCATCGATACGCACGGAGCGGGAGAACTGCTCGCCACCGTGTACGATTCGGTGACCGATGGCCACCAGTTGCTCGGCAAGAGTCGGATCCTGCGGCAGGATGTGACCCACGATATGGTCTAGGGCCTCCTGGTGAGCGGCACCCGCTCCCAGCATGGCTTCGCCCTTGACCCCGTGGAGTTTCCATTTGATACGTGCATCATCCAGATTGAAGCATTCGGCCAGGCCGGACAGCATGTCCTCACCTGTTTCGGCGTCCATTACGGCAAATTTCAGGGAAGAGCTACCGCAGTTAAGGATCAATACCAACTTGCTCATTTTCTACATCTTCCTGTGCTTCGGCTTTATGCCGACAGTGTCGTGTCATCCAAAAGAGGATGGGATTCCCCTGCCGGGGGCTTATGGTCGCAGGAGGGTGCGTCCAATTTTTCAATTCTTGCTCTTGAAAGAGTGATCGCAACTTGTGGTGCGTATCACTGGTTTCAATGCTTGCGAGCCTCAACGCATCAGCTGCGCAGGGCTCGCCTCAATGGGAGTGCTCAGGCGATAGCCAGCAGATCCTTGTGTACCTTGACCACCAGCTTCTTCACCTTGGCGGGCTGGTTGAAGGTGCAGAGCGGGCGGTGCAGTTCGCCCGGCCAGAAGATGGCGAAATCGCCAGGTTGCAGCGCCAGATAGCTGGTCTGCTCGTCATCGACAAACCAGAGGTCGGGATGGGGATGATCGGCGCCGTCGCTCACGTAGTCGTGGGGGCCCACACCTATCCACTCTTCACCGCGCAGCAGCAACTGGATATCGAGATACTGCTCATGGAATTCGCCACGGCGATCCGCGGCTGGCTCGGTCAGATCCTCGCTCACCAGACAGAACAGGTTGAGGCCATCGATCTCGGTCTTGCCGAGCGGAGCGTCACCCCAGTGCGCCACGCTCTTCACCACCTCGGCCATGATGCGGGCCAGCGGGGCGGGCAGCGGCGTCCGCTGCAGGGTGTTCAGGCTACCGGTGATCATGGCGTCTGTTTCCTGTTAGGTATATCTGGGCGGCATCTTTGCCAGCCAATGAAAAAGGACCTGTGATAGGTCCTTCAATAATGCCGTCTGCAATCCGTGCAAACCGGTTTAGAGCTTTTGCTCATGTTCAGCTGTATGGGCACTGTTACACACTCGTCAGCACCTTGCCAAGAGACATAATCCCATTTTCATAGTGATCGTACCAGCTGAAACCATATTATTCACCACCCTTTCCCCCTCGACTTTGACCAGACGCAAAAACGGGCGCATCAGCGCCCGTTTTTTTCGCAAAACCGTTTAACAACCGGTTTCATTCAAGCCTTTTGGGCATTTTCCACCGGTTTGGCGTACATGGCCCGCCAGATCGCCTTGTGCTCTTCCGGCACCTCTGACTGACGGGTCAGGAAGGCCGCCTGTTCGATGGTGTTGGCCTTGCCGGAGACATCTGCCGCCAGATAGTTGCTGGGGAACAGGTGGTAACTGCTCCAGATCGCCTTGTCGATCAGCGCGGCCAGTTCATCCGGATCGCTGAAGCCCTCGGTGATCGGCGCGCCGAAGGAGACATGTACCCGCCCCTTCATGCCGACGATACCGGCGACGATACTCTCGATATCCTCGAACTCGCCCTTCTCATAGCTGCCGTTGACCGACTTCTCGTAGAGCTCGCGCGCCTTCGCCTTGTCGGTAGGGTCCAGCTCGTAGCTGATGCTGACCGGCACGATATTGAGGCTGCGCATGTAGTCGACGAAGTCGATCTTCTGCTTCTTGCCGTCGACGTAGAACATCTTGAGGATGGCCGGATCTGTCTTGTCATCGCCATTCTTGGCGCGCCCTTCCTTCTGGGCAATCCAGATGGAGTGACCTTCGTGAACCGAGTTGCCAATATAGGCAGACAGCTCGCCGAGCGCCTTCATCATCTCCCGCGGCCCCTTGGCGGAGCGTTTGACGATAAAGCTCTTGTTGAGCTTCATCAGCTCGGTAGCGCAGGGTTTGCGCAGCAGGTTGTCACCGATGGCGATGCGCACGGTATCGAAACCGTGGGTGTGCAGCCCCCAGTTGACGAACGCCGGATCCATGGCGATGTCTCTGTGGTTGGAGACAAACAGATAGCCCTGCTCTTTCTTCAGATGCTCGATCCCGGAGAAGGTCACCCCCTTGGTGGAGGTGGCGATCATGCGGGACATATACCGGGTGACCCCCATCTGGACCTGATGCACTGTGGTCACTTTTGACCATTTGCGGCGCAGGAACAGGCGGATCATCGGGCGGATGGCCCAACCCAGCCAGCTCATCAGGGAACCGAAACGATACTTGGCGATGGCGCCGATAAATTCATCATCCTGGATCAGCCGTTCGATGGCTGCCGGCACTTCTTCATCGCGGTAAGGGCGAATATCCGCGAATCTATCTACTTCAGTCACAATGTCAGCCTTGCATGCTAGGAAACCGCAGCCAACCCGCGTTGGCCGGGGAAAATTCAGGGCGCAATTTTACACGCTTTTATGGCAAGGGGTATGAGACAAGCATGAATAGTGAGATCTGACCAGTTTATTAATCGGATGCCAGTGCCAGCGCGACAGCCGCTTCGGCATGGATGGCAGTGGTGTCGTAGAGCGGCACCGCCGCCCGGGCATCCCCCACCAGCAGGGCAATCTCGGTGCAGCCGAGGATCACCGCCTCGGCACCCGCAGCCGCCAGCCCCTCGATAATGGCCAGATACTCGGCCCGCGATGATTCGCGGATCTCCCCCAGACAGAGCTCGTCATAGATGATCCTGTGTACCCGCTCCCGCCCGGCCTCATCGGGTACCAGCACCGCCAACCCGAAGCGCTCCTGCAAGCGCACCTTGTAAAAATCCTGCTCCATGGTGAAGCGGGTGCCGAGCAGGCCGACCCGGGTTATCCCGTCCGCCCGCAATTTTGCCGCGGTAGCATCGGCAATATGGAGCAGCGGGATATCGATGGCCGCCTCAATCTCGGGGGCCACCTTGTGCATGGTGTTGGTACCGATCAGCAAGAAATCGGCGCCGCCATCCTGCAACTTGCGCGCCTCCGCCGCCAGTAAGCGAGCGGTGGCGGGCCAGTCACCGGCATGCTGCAGCCGCTCGATACCGGCAAAGTCGACGCTATTGAGCAGCACCCGCGCCGAGTGCAAACCGCCAAGCTGTGCCCGCACCCCGCGATTGAGCGCCTGATAATAACTGACGGTGGACTCCCAGCTCATGCCACCCAGCAGACCGATACATTTCATATGAACTCCTTTCATCCCAAGGGAGGGCAGAACCACGCCACCTTGCAGGCAAGGTCACGCGGGCGAGATAAAAAAGGCCCCGCAGGGCCAACAAGACAGCCGGTAAAGGCCCAGGCCAACCCCGGGCTAAATCCAGATCATCCCGACACAGGCGGCCGTCGCCAGCCCCATGCCAAGATTGAAACGCCGCCAACCCCGGGCGGTGCGAATGATTTGCCGCACCTGGGCACCAAAAAGCACCCAGAACGCCCCGGTGTAGAGGCCGGTAATAAAGAAGATCACCAACACCCAGAGCGCAGAGGGCCAGTAAGCCTCCCCCGCCAGAGTGAAACCGCTGATGGCGGAGAGCGCCATCATCCATGCCTTGGGATTGAGTAGTTGCAGCATGGCCCCCTGATGAGCGGGAATGAGCGGCCGGTTGCCCTCGGCCGGGCCGCTGGCCGTCGCCACCTTCCACGCCAACCAGAGCAGATACGCCGAACCGATAAGCTTGAGGCCGTCGTGCAGCAGCGGCACCTTCTCGAACACCACGCCAAGCCCCAGCGCGGTAGCGAGGATCATCAGATTGATCCCCCCCACTACCCCCACCAGCAGGGGAATCGTGCGGCGAAAACCCTGCGCCGCCCCGGCGCTGGTGAGCAACATATTGTTGGGCCCCGGCGTGCCGCAGGTAACCAGGGCAAACCCCGCCAGGGGCAGTAACCAGTTCAGATCCATCTCAACCTCTTGTCGATGCAACGCCCCCGTTATGGGGAAAGCCTTCTAATATGCAGAGCCAACCCCTTGGCGACAAGTCAGAAATGCCTCTTTCCAGGCCACCTCCCCCTCCAGCGCAACACGGCTCAATACCAGAGCATCACCACACAGAGTGCCGTCAGCAGGCCGAGAGAACCGTTGAGTCGCCGCCAGCCCCGATCCGAGCTGATCCAGTTGCTCAGCTGATGGCCGAACAGTACCCAGACAAAGCAGACCGGCAGGGCCACCAGCGCAAACATGACCATCACCGCCAGCTGACTCGACCAGTAACTGGCGCCGGGCAGGCTGAACAGACTGATGGCGGAGATCCCCATCATCCACGCCTTGGGATTGAGGAACTGAAAGCCCAGCCCCTCCAGCATGGTCAGCGGACGGGCCCTCCGGGCCGGATCCCCCGGCGCCCCGGCCACCGCGATACGCCACGCCAACCACAGCAGATAGAGGCTGCCGAAGATCTGCAAACCGAGCCGTAGCAGGGACCAGCGCTCGAACAGCGGATAAAGCCCCAGCGCCAGCACCAGTTGCAACACCGGCTGCCCCAGCCCCACCCCGAGCAGATGTGGCAGGGTGCGGCGCACCCCGAAGTTGGCGCCGGAGGCCGTCAGCATCAGGTTGTTGGGCCCCGGCGTACCGCAGGTGAGTACGGCAAAACCGAACAGGGTGACATACCACTCCATCGTCATATTGTGACTCCTTGCCTGCCACATTGTATCGATACAATGTGTACTATTTGGTTGTTATCAGGTTGAAATTCACGCTATATTGACAACAATTTTTGATCAATGGATTTATTGTCACCATGACAATCTGGACACCCGACCTTGCGGCCTTCGATGGCCCCCTCTACCTCAAGCTGGTCAAAGCGATCGAACAGGGGATCGCGAATGGCGAGCTGCCAACGCAGACCCGATTGCCCACCCACCGATCCCTGGCGGATCGTCTGGGTGTCACCGTCGGCACCGTCACCCGCGCCTACAGCGAGGCGGAGCGGCGCGGCCTGCTGGCCGCCCGGGTGGGCCACGGCACCTGGGTCAAGGGAGCGAACACGGATCCCGCCAATGAGTGGGTGATCCGCCAGGAGGAGGGGCACCGCATCGAGCTGTGGCAGAACCTGCCGGTGCAGCTGGATCGGGCGGCCATCATTCGCCCCATGTTGGGGGAAGTGGCGGACGGGGATCTCAACGCCCTGCTCGGCTACGACAAGGAGGCTGGACGACCGGATCAGCGCCAGCAGTTCGTCAACTGGCTGGCGGAGCAAGAGGTGGCCTGCAGTGAGGAGCGCCTGCTGTTCAGCCACGGCGCCCAGCACGGCATCATGCTGGCGCTGCTGGCGACCAATTGCGTGGGGGAGACCATCCTGTGCGAGGGGCTGAGCTACCCCGGTATGCTGGGTAACGCTCGCCAACTGAAGAATCAGGTGGTGGGGCTCGCGATGGACGAGGAGGGGCTGCTGCCCGAGGCGCTGGACGCCGCCTGCCGTACCCGCCGGGCCAAGCTGCTCTACCTCACGCCGACCCTGCAAAACCCCACCACCGCTATCATGAGTCTGGCGCGGCGGGAGGCCATCGTCGCCATCGCCCGTCGCCACGATCTGCTGATCATCGAGGATGACGTCAACGGCCTGCTGCCCCAGCAACCTGTGATCCCTCTGGTCAATCTGGCGCCGGAGCGGGTCATCTATCTGGGCAGTCTGGCCAAGATCGCCTGCGGCGGCCTGCGGGTGGGCTTCGTGCTGACGCCCCCGGCCCTGCGCAGCGCCTTCGCCCAGACCATGCGGCTGTCGAGCTGGATGGTGAGCCCGCTGCTGATCGAGCTCGCCTGCAAAATGGTCAGTCAGCGCCAGATCATGCCGCTGGTCGAACAGCAGCGGGAGATCCTCAAACGCCGTGGCGAACTGCTGCGCCACCTGCTGCCTGCCGCCCGCTGGCAGCCGGGCAGCATGCACGCTTGGCTGCCGCTGCCGGAGCCCTGGCGCAGCCAGCAGTTTGCTGCCGCCGCCGACGCCCTTGACGTTGGCGTGGCAAGCGGGGAACACTTCGCCGCCGGTCAGTTTGCCGCTCCGCAGGGGGTGCGCCTGAGCCTGAGCCAGCCCGCCACCGACGCCCGGGTCGGCGAAGGACTGGCCCGTCTGGCCCAACTGCTGCAGGGGACGCCCCCCAGCAATCCCCTGCTATAGTCAGGGCCAGCCGACCTGACCTTCACGCTTCATCGTCATAGCCAAGGAGATGCCGTGCCCCCCATCAGAGCCGCCCTGCTGCTTGCCACCCTGTTGCTGGGTGGCTGCGCCTCGTCAACGACCCACCAGCAGCTGGGGGCCGCGCTCAATGGACTGGAAGGGGAGTTGCAACGACTGGAAGAGGAGCTGGCGGCCATGAACGCCCTGCACTATCAAAAGGCGATCGATGCCCCGCTCAGTTTGCGCCGCACACTCGGGGCGCCGCAGCCCACCCCAGAGGGGCTGGTGCCGGTGGCCAGCAAGCTGGAAGATGGGCCACTCCTGCGCTATCAATACCGCCTGCCAGCGGGGATGGCGAGTCTGCCCCAGGACAACCTCTGCCAGCGCTACGAGTTCGAGCTGCGCCATCTGGGCCGCCTCGGCAAGCTGGAATTGAGCTGGCTGGGGGAACAGGGCAAGGGGTCACGGCTGATCCGCCAGAGCGACTGCCCCTTCGGGGCGCAGATCCGCCCTCGGCAATAACAGGTTGCAGCCCTGATAGATGGCATAACCGATTGAAATAACAGCCCATAGTGCGCCCTCCAGCACCCTGCTGGCTACTGTCAGCTTTTCACTCAGCAAGTGCTGTGCCTATGTTCCTTTTGGGTCTACCATAATCAACCTAATGGTTTGCTCACAGGAAGTACCTGCATGACGATACTGCTGCTCGAAGAGGATCCCCTGCTCCGTAGCGCCATCACCCGGGAACTGACCGAACAGGGAGTGCCCGCCGACCGGATCCACTACCACAGCCATCCAAACCACGAGCGCAGTGGCCTGCTGGCCCTGCTGCAACAGCACGCCTTCGACGCCATCATCTGTCAGCAGGACAAGCAGCAGGATCTTGACGGAGCCCGGCTGCTGCACGAAGCGCACTATCTCGGCCTGCTGCAACCCGGTTGCGTATTGCTGCTGCTCGATGCCGATCAGAGCGAGCAGGAGTTTCTCCCCTCGGATCTCTACTTCTCCCTCTATCTGGCTCTTCCCTTCATGACCCAGCAGCTCACCGCGGTGCTTGGCCAGTTGGTGAAGTTAAGCAACCTGACCCGCACGCTGGCCGCCCCCATTCTGCTGCGGGAGTGGCAATTGGCTACCGCCCTCTGTGAAGACTTGCTGTTTCAACGGGAGAATCGCTCGCTGACCCCCTGGCTGGATCGGCTCAAGGGCTACCTGCTGCTGCAATCGACCGAGCGGGTCACCGCCGCCCAGCACTATGCCCTCTGTGCCAACGAGTATCAGGCGAGCTGGCCAAGGGCCGGACTCTTCTACGCCATGCTGGGGCTCGGCAAATTGCAAAGCGCCCGGACCGACTTGCAGCGCCATCAGGCCAGCGTCTCGATGGCCACCCGGCTGGAGCTGCAACTCGCCAGCCAGCTGCATCAGCATTACTGGCTGGCGGCCTGGGAGACCATGGGGGAGCTGCTGCAGACCCGCCCCCATCAGCCGCGCTGGCATCAGTTGGCGATGTTGCTCGGGCTGGTGCTGCAAGATGAGGAGAAGGTGCTGGAGCAGGCCAACAGCCTGACCCTGCGCAACTTCAGCGAGCAGCGCGTCCGGCTCGCCATCGACAGCTTCATGCTCAATGCCAGTCTGGCGGTGTTGTGGCACGCCCCCTCCAGCAACCGGATCCGCTCCCTGCAACAGGAGTGGGAGCACCTCAAGCGCACCGTCCACCTGCACCCCCACGAATATGAGCTGCTGCAGGCACTGATGCTGGGGCTGGATTACCGCTTCGACGAGGCGCTGATCCTGATTGCCCACCACCAGCCGGATGAGGGGAGCGACAACCACCTCACCCTGCTGCTCGGCTTTGCGGTCAGCCAGTTCTGCGGCCTGCCCCACCACGCCCAGCGCTACCTGACCCAACTGACCCAATACCGCGTCAGGGTGGCGCCCCACCCGCTCACCCGCCAGCTGTTCCACCATCTGGTGGCCGAGCTGGGCCAGCGCCTGACGGCGAGAGAGCAGCGGCTGAGCGAACTGCGCCAGCTGCGCCACAAGGCGATGCAGGCCAGCCAGTATCAGACAGCCCTGCAAGCGGGCTTGCAGCTGCTGGAGGAGTTCCCCGCCCTGCCGGGCGATGCCTGGCAACTGCTGGAGCTGCTGCAACACTGCTGGCCTGCTGGTATGGCCGCTCCCAGGGTGGCACTGCTGGTCGATACCCTGGAGCGGCGCCTCAAGCACAGTCCCGCGTTTCTCGATCAACATGCCCGGCAGTACCAGCGCACCCTGCAGGAGATCCGCACTCATCTTCAGCCGCACCTCTCCGGCAGCGGTCCCTCCTGTCTTGTCGCAGGGCAGCCCGAGCCGTGATGATGCAAGCGTGCAAACCGGCATTGTCGGCAAAGCCAATATAGAGAGAGGGGAGCCTTGGCTCCCCTCTCTCTATATTGGTTCTCTGTCAGCTGATGGCGATGAGCGTTGGGCTCAAACCAGCGCGTCACTCTCCAGCGCCGCCTTGAGAAAATCCTTCCAGCTGATGATGCCGACCAGAGCGCCATTCTCCAGCACCGGCAGGCAGGAGACCCCCTTCTCCAGCATCAGCTTGACGCCGTCGCGCACGGTGAGATGGGGAGCGATGGTGACGAGCTGACGACTCATGATCTGGTGGGCCCGCTTGTTGAGGGTTTCGGTATCGCGGCTCATCTCGGCTTCGGAGTCGAGATAGGGGCTGATGGCGCGGAACAGATCCCGATCCGAAATGACCCCTACCAGCTCCTCCTCTTCCAGCACCAGCAGGTGGCGAAAGTGTGCCTGCTCGAAGATATCCCTGATGACTCGGAGTCGATCATCCATTGAAACGGTGGCGACCCGGGTCGTCATAATATCCCTGATATGCATGCTAACCTCCCGTAACCAAACTGGTTTCTCTGTTATGGCATGTTTTTGCAGCGCCAGCCAGTGGCCAGCCCTCCGCTACAGTGCAAATCAGCGTCATTTCACGTAAGATCCGCGCCAGTTTTTCTCCTCCATTTTGAGCAAGCAGATCCCACCCATGATAGTTGCCAGTCAAATCGAACTGATCCGCGGCGGCCGCAAGCTGCTGGACAACGCCTCCGCCACCATTCACCCCGGCCACAAAGTGGGTCTGGTGGGCAAAAACGGCTGTGGCAAGTCCACCTTTTTTGCACTGGTACGGGGCGAGCTGGCCATCGACAGCGGCACCTTCAGCCTGCCCGCTGGCTGGCAGATCGCAGGCGTCGCGCAGGAGACCCCGGCGCTCGACTGCTCCGCGCTCGAGTACGTGATCGACGGCGACAAGGAGTTCCGCGCGCTGGAGGCCGAGCTCGCCCAAGCCGAGCAGGATGACAATGGTCTGCTGGTGGCCGAGCTGCACGGTCGCCTCGATACCATAGGCGCCTACAGCATTCGCGCCCGCGCCGCCGAACTGCTGCACGGCCTCGGTTTCAGCGACGAGCAACTCAGCTCGCCGGTACGCAGCTTCTCCGGTGGCTGGCGCATGCGCCTCAACCTCGCCCAGGCGCTGCTCTGCCGCTCCGATCTGCTGCTGCTCGATGAACCGACCAACCACCTGGATCTCGATGCGGTGATCTGGCTGGAGAAGTGGCTCAAGGGCTATCAGGGCACGCTGGTGCTCATCTCTCACGACCGCGATTTCCTCGACTCGGTCATCAGCCGCATCATCCATATCGAGAACGGCAAGCTCAACGAATACACCGGCGGCTACTCCGACTTCGAACTGCAGCGCGCCGAACATCTGGCCCAGCAGCAGTCGATGTACGAGAAGCAGCAGCGGGAGATGTCCCACATGCAGGCGTATGTGGACCGCTTCCGCTACAAGGCCTCCAAGGCCCGCCAGGCCCAGAGCCGCCTGAAAGCGATGGAGCGGATGGAGAAGATCCTGCCCGCCCACGCTGACTCGGAGTTCAGCTTCGAGTTTCGCGAGCCGTCGGCCCTGCCGACCCCGCTCATCGCCATGGAGAACCTCTCTGCCGGTTACGGTGACAAGGTGATCCTGGAGAAGATCAAACTCAATCTGGTACCGGGTTCGCGCATCGGTCTGCTCGGTCGCAACGGCGCCGGTAAATCGACCTTTATCAAGATGCTGTCGGGCTCCAACCCGCCGCTCTCCGGCAAGCTCGAAGTGAGCGCCGGAGTGAGCATCGGCTACTTCGCCCAACATCAGCTGGAGACCCTGCGTCTCGACGATTCCCCGCTCGATCATCTGGCCCGCCTCGCGCCGGACAAAACCGAGCAGGAGCTGCGCAACTATCTGGGCAGCTTCGGCTTCCACGGTGACAAGGCGCTCGACAAGGTGGCCCCCTTCTCCGGTGGCGAAAAAGCGCGGCTGGTGCTGGCGCTGATCACCTGGCAAAAGCCGAACCTCCTGCTGCTGGATGAACCGACCAACCACCTGGATCTGGAGATGCGCCACGCCCTGACCATGGCGCTGCAAGGCTTCGAAGGGGCCATGGTAGTGGTCTCCCACGACCGTCACCTGCTGCGTACCACCACAGATGACTTCTATCTGGTGCACGGTGGCCGGGTCGAGCCGTTCGACGGCGATCTGGACGACTACCACAAGTGGCTCGGCGAGCAGGAGAAAGAGGCCAACGCCAAACCGGCCGATGGCCCCGTCTCTGCCAACTCGGCGGTGGCGCGCAAGGATCAGAAGCGGCGCGAGGCGGAGTTCCGCCAGCAAACCCGTCCCCTGCGCCAGAAGCTGGAAAAGCTCGAAGCGAGCATGGAGAAGCTGCAGGGCAAGCTTGGCGACATCGAGAGCCAACTGGCCGACCCCGCCATCTACGAAGAGAGCGCTAAAACCAAGCTCTCCGAGCTGCTCAAATCCCAGGGCCCCCTCAAGGAGCAGCTGGAAGAGGTAGAGCTGGAGTGGATGAGCCTCTCCGAAGAGCTGGAAACCATGGAGCAAGCCTTCTTTGCGTGACGAACAGCTGATGGCCAGCGAGCGAGTCGCGGTCCACGAATTGCCGACGCCGATCGGCTTCTGGCACTGGAGCGGCAAGGTCTATGGTGAGCGAAGCCAGGATTGGCTCACCGTGCAGGAGCAGGGGGGCAACGTCAATCTGGCGCTGCTGCTGCACCGGCTCGATCAGCTCGGCATCGTGGTCGATCTGACCGACCTGCAACCGGCGCTGGTGCAGACCGAAGCGGTGCTGACCCCGTGGCGTGCCCTGCGCCAGAGCGCCAAGACGCGACTCGACGAGCAGCAGTATCAGTCAATGCTGGCCCACGAGCTGGAGCTGGAGCGGCTGCAACAGGGCGTCCTGTTGCAGACCCTGCGCAGCCTCTCCCTGTTTCGCGGCAACAGCCGCAATTTGTTGAACTATCTATCGTTACTGGGTGCCCAGCAGGGCCCCCTCAGAGATCTAATATGCTGAGCTACCGCCACGCCTTTCACGCCGGCAACCATGCCGACGTGCTGAAACACGCCGTTCAGGCCCTGATCATCGAGTCCCTCAAGAAGAAGGAGAAACCCTTCATCGTGCTGGACACCCATGCCGGTGGCGGTCTCTACGACCTGCGCGGCGACTGGTCCCAGAAGAAGGCCGAGTATGCCGATGGCATCGGCCGCCTGTGGGACGAGCGGTCCCAGTGGTCTGCCATGGCCCCCTATCTCGGCGTCATCGAGGAGATGAACAGCGATGGCGAGCTGCACTACTACCCCGGCTCGCCGGAGCTCTCCCGCCGCCTTACCCGCGAGCAGGACAAGCTGGCGCTGATGGAGCTGCACAACAACGAGGTCGAAGACCTGCGCGCCAACATGGGTTACGACCCTCGCGTCGCCGTGCACCACCGTGACGGCTTCGAGGGGCTGATCGCCCTGCTGCCACCGACCCCGCGCCGCGGGCTGGTGCTGATCGATCCGCCCTATGAGCTCAAAGAAGATTACTTCGCCGTGGTCGATACCCTGAAAAAGGCGCAGAAACGCTGGGCGACCGGCATCTACGCCCTCTGGTATCCGATCCTCGGGCAGGAGGCGGACAAATCCCGCGACATGCTGCGCGCCATCAAGCGCGAGAACTTCGGCAACGTCCTAGTGGCCGAGCTGGAAGTGGCCGGTCAGACCGCCGACTGGGGCATGAACGGCTCAGGCATGCTGATCATCAGCCCGCCCTGGATGCTGGACGAGCAGATTGAAGCCTTCCTCAAACCCCTCTGTGCCAAGCTGGCGCAAGGCGCCGGCGCCCAGTACAAGGTGGAGTGGCTGAACAAGGTCGAAGAGTAAACCCGCACCAGCCCGCTCTGGCGCCCGGTCAACGCGCCAGCAAGTCGCTCACCCAAGCCGTTCACAGTGGCTATGCCGCCAAAGAGAAGCCCCGTTCAGGGGCTTCTTGTTTTTTATACGCTACCGCTTTAGCCACTCACTCTTTCCCCACTAACTGTTTACCTTACCAATGGCAGCACCCGCCCCATCTGCATACCAGATCAGTCGTTATTGACTAATTAGTCGATCTAGCTCAGAAATCGGCCATCTGGTCCTTTCCCTCCGCCTGCCCGTCGCTAATATACCCGATTGGCAACAAAGCCTCGTAGGAGTCACCCCATGAGCCATGCCAACCCCATCCCGTTGGTTAAACGCAGCAGACTGGAGGCTGAAATTCAGGGGCGGTAGCCATGCCAGATGGAATGGATAAGCGAGAGTTGCCTACGACCCACTCCACATGGTGACGACCCCATTTTTATTTCTGACCTGCTAATGCTGGCGTGATCCGGCGGCGCTTTCCAAGACTGCGCTGAGCACTGTTTTTTTACATAGTAGTAACGGTGGCGCAGAAAGAGGAAGTCAAGCGAATACGCCCAACACGAGAGGCAAACGGATACATTATGATTTAATGATTGTTTTTACTTGGCGGCAGTGAAAATGTTACGGAGTTATATGGAATGCTCTGCTAACGGATTAATGCCGCCTTCCATCTAATCACTGTTATGAGCATTCTGTCTATTTTCAATATTAAAGGAACAATCATTTGAGTTATAAAAGTAGGTTTGAGGCAGCAGTAACAAAAACCAGAGAAATTGGTCTACGGCTGAAAGAAGAACCATATCCATTTAAGCAACCTTTGAGTTTTGAAGAAAAACGTCAAGCATTGCAGTTGTGTGTTGATGTTTTATTTGCTCATGGTTATAAAACATCATCAGATCTCGCCGGACATTGCACTCCGGTCCATCTAATGGCTCAGTATTTCTTGAAAGAAAATTTGGGTATAGAAAGTTATATCACTGTTGGAGATAGGTACTGGAATGACTATATTTATTGTGAAATGTCATACGACAGTATCCGATATGAACTGATGAATCCAGATATAACGAAGCCTATAAAAGCACATGTATGGCTAACTCTTTCTGATGGAACAATAATAGATTGTACAGCGGAAGCGCATGCGGACTTACTTTTTGAAAGAGGCGACTTCCCAGTACACCAGTGTTTGATGATAGTAGACCCTGAAAGGGTAGAGGATGATGTAACGGGTTACCATCGCCCATATTTAGTTGGCACTGACTTTTTGTCAAAAGCTGGAATGTGCTAGCGGGTGACATGCTCATAACAAAGCATTTAAGAGTGATTCCCAACGCATGGTATTTTTCACTCTATTATTGGGTTCAGTGTTTACGGTAGTATGGTCAAGTTTCGTGGTAGCGTTGGTCACACCTTAATGCAGTGTTATAAGGCAGGAATGAGGTCATGAATAAAGGTTCAGTAATAATAAATTTAGATGAACGTTGGAGTCTTGAGGATTTCTCGGTCTTTTCTAATCAATATATTCAGGTTTATGGTTTCTTCTTTGCTTTGAGAACGCTGTCGGAAACCGACTCAACAATGGAATTTGAGCGCATGCCTTGGCTAGGTGGAGCTAGTGTTGTCCATTTTTTCACTGGTATGAAAAATCATATTCACCCAGACTTATTGCCCAATGTTCAGAAAATACAATATGCGTCTCCGGGATTTATGGAGTTATCAGTACTTATTGAAGTTGCTGATGACATAAAAAATCTGGTTTTCGCTATTTGTTCTACTGTGGGTACGATTGCGACGACTTATCATGTGATTCATTCTCAGTATCGTTCGAGACAACTAGCGCAAAAGAAAATGCGAGAGTTAGAAAATCAGGAAGATAAGAACTTTGTAAGAAACTCTGTTCTTGAGTTACATGAGCAGTTAAATTTATCTCCCCAACAAGTAGTGAGCCTTTCCAAAATATCAAAAGGTGATCAATTAGTGGAACTAAAAATGCTGATGGCAATGTATCGGAGAGCTAAGCCAATTGCTGATTTGCAGACTCAAAATAAGGCGCAACTGTAAGCCTTATAACAAAGCGTTTAAGCGGGATTTGGCACGCGTGGCATTTTTCATTCCCTCGTTGGGTTTCGTGATTACGGTGGTATGGTTAAGTTTCGTGGTAGCGTTGCTCACACCTTAATGCGGCGTTATGTACCCCGGTAAATTTGACAATCCAGAGTCCAAAAATGATAAGAAAATACAATTTAATCGACTTAGATTCAGTTCTTGAAATCTGGCTTGAAGCTTCCGTTAAAGCTCACGATTTCGTCTCTGCTGACTTCTGGGAATCTCAAACAAATCTGGGACACCCACCTTTTTGAGCAAGGCGTAGCAGAGCCCGAACCCAAAAGATGGGTGTCTAAGGTCTTCTGCTCACCGAGTTCAAACGCAAAAGCCCCATCACGGGGCTTTTGCTATTGGTGCAGCCGGTGTGTGCGGCAGCCTGAACCTGCGCGTCCTATGAGCGGGCGGGCAGATCCTGTTTCAGCGCAACCAGCAACAGGGCCAACAGGCCAAAGGGCGGAAACAGACAGAGCAGGGAGCACATAAGGGTGATCAGCGCCGGATGCTCGCTCTTGCGGCGCGCTAGTCGCCAGGCGATGAGGCCGACGATGATCATCAGCAACGCAATGAACTGGCCAAGCAGGGTGGCATTGATATTCATGAAAGATCCTTTTTCATGGGCAAGTGTGAAGAACCTGTACTTTATCGCCTTGGTTGCGATTGGCAACCGCTGAAGCGCACCGGCCACTCGCCCTTTGATAGGTTTTCCCTATCTGGGCAATAGATGAGAATAGTTTTCATTTAATCTCATTTTTGGCGGATACTCTCATCATCAACAGAGGGAGCCGCCATCATGAAAAAGACCATCAGCTTTGCCATCCTGCACTTCGGTGTCGCCTTTACCGTGGCTTACCTGCTGACCGGTGAGCTGCTGACCGCCAGCCTGATCGCCCTGATAGAGCCCGCCGTCAACACGGTCGCCTTCTACTTTCATGACCTTGGCTGGCACAAGCTCAAGCCAAAGCACAGCCTGCAGGCCAAGACCAGCAGCTTCGCGGTGGTCCACTTCTCGGTGGCCTTCGGTGTGGCCTTCCTGCTGAGCGGCGAGCTGCTCACCGGCGGCGTGATGGCGATGATCGAACCGGCCATCAACACCGTGGTGTTCTTCTTCCACGAGCGGCTGTGGCGCGCTCACAGTCAGCAACTGGCGCTGGCCTGATCGACCGGGCAACCCGCCTCCCCCCTTTATCGCGGCCACAAAAAACCCGACATTCCGGCCAGAAGTGTCGGGTTTTTCCGTTTGGCAGCCATTCAGCAGTGCAAGTGGGCTCAGCTCCCCTGCTGCATTGCCCTGAAGAGTGTGCTGTAGTAGGCAGATATGCCCTCCTCATTGCTGGAATCTATCGATGAACAAGACCTTGCTTGCCACCCTGCTGTTTGCCCCTCTGCTGGCCATCGCCGCAACCCCCTCCTTTGACTGCACCAAAGCGTCCGGATCGGTCGAAACCCTGATCTGCAAGGATGCCGGACTGGCCGCCCTTGATAACGAACTGGCCGCCCTCTATCCCAAGGCGATTGCTGCGCTCTCTCCCGAACAGCTCAAGACAGAGCGCGCCATGCAGCGCGGCTGGATCAAGGGTCGCAACGACTGCTGGAAGGGGCAGGATCTGCGCCAGTGTGTGGAGGATAACTACCTGCTGCGGATCACCGAACTGCAGATCAGCGGCGGCCAGCTGATGGTGCCGGCACCGGTCAACTACAAGTGCGGCAAGAGCGTCACTCTCTCTACCTACTTCTATAAAGATGCCAAGCTGCCCGCCGCGGTGATCAACCTGAGCGAGGGCGACAAGCAGCAACAAGTGCTCGCCTATGAAGCCCCCAGCGCCAGCGGCGCCCGTTATGAAGGGCAAAACCTCACCTTCTTCACCAAGGGGGACGACGCCACGCTGGAGCGTTACGGCCAGCCAACCCTCACCTGCATGGAAAATCCGACCAAGGGCTGAGGCTGACTGGGGCGGCACGGCCGCTCCGCTTCTTTGAAATCTGAAAGCCAGCAAGCGGCGAGCAACGCAAGCCGCGCCCTCGACATCGCACCCCACCACCTCTTCACCTGCATACGCAAGTGCTCTCGCATCCCGCCAACTGGCGATCAAACAGCATTAAAGATTAATTTGTTGATCTTGCTCAGGAATTTCTCATACAGCCCTTCCTCTTAAGGCCATAGTAGTTAACATACCTAATTGGCAACCCATATCTCGTTGGAGTCACCCATGAGCCATGCCATCCCCACTAGGTTAAGAGCAGCAGACTGGAGGCTGTAATTCAGGGGCGGTAGCCTATCTAAATAATGCTGGTCGGTGTTTTGATAATTCCTCTTCAAGAAAATTAAATATGTCAAATTTAAGATTACTTATCATATCTGATTTACACGCTGTGATAGATAGTGCTTTTAGCCATGATTCCAGACTAGAGTTTAATAAAAACAAGTCAGAATATGGTGAGGCAGCAATTAGCTATATGAAGTCTCTTGATATACAGCCTGATGTTCTAGTATGTGCAGGAGACATCTCAAACAAAGCATGCAAGGACTCTTTTAATGTCGGATGGAATTACATCAACAAGATAAGAAGTGACTTAAACATTCCTACATTACTGACAGTTCCAGGAAATCATGATCACGACTCTAGATTAAAGAGTCAATACTCACCAAAGCATAATTTGCAGTTTCAAAACCCAATTTTTCCATTCGAGTGCCATGATAAAAATACTCATTTCTGGGCGTGGAATTGGTGTCATATTGAACAAGATAGCTTTCATGCCATCCTACTAAACACTAGCGCATATCACGGTTTTGGTGATGAACATAACCATGGAAGGGTTGCAATTGAAGTCGCAAATCAGATTAAAGATCATTTATCCAGCAATACTGTAATTGAAAAGGACTTCAATTTATTGTTATGTCATCATCATCCAGAAAAAATGGATTTTGTTGATAACTCTTATGATCATGAAGAGATGGAAGGAGGAAAACTATTAATAGACCGCCTCCAAGAAATAGATAAAGGACCTTGGTTAATAATTCATGGTCATAAACACTTTGCAAGTCTCAGCTACGCCTCATCCAAAGGAACTTGCCACCCAGTTATTCTATCTGCAGGTAGCCTATCCGCACGACTCTACCCAGAAATAGAACATAGAACCTCTAATCAGTTCTATATTATTGATATAGATTCTACCGAAACAAGAAATAATGGTAGATTAATTGGCACTATAAATACTTTTGAATGGACTATGGATTCAGGATGGAAACCATCAAAATCAGAGCATCTACCTGCAAAAGGAGGATTTGGATGCCAAGATACTCCAGCTATGATAGCGAAAAAAATCATAGCGTTATTTAACAACCAAAAAGGTAAATTTCTCGATAGCAATGATCTGTCCACAATTCAAAAATCCATAAATCATTTACCTCCAATTGATTTTAAATCAATAATTAAAAAGCTTCAAAGCCAAGGATTTACGGTTCATTTTGAAGATAACATACTTATGGAGATTGGGAAATGAGCATTACATATGAGAATATGCTTAGTATTGGTGAATCCTTTAATGCAAGGACAACCAATACTCAAGAGCTTTGTAATACCTTTATCAGCAACATATATTTCGAACGATTATGCTCACCTAATAATGTTATTATGATAGGTCCAAGAGGCAGTGGTAAAACAACCTTACTAAGGATGCTTGAGGTAGAAGCCCTTGACTTATGGGATAAAGAAATCTCTAATGAATTTAGAAGGAAAATAGATTTTTCTGGTGTTTTCATTCCTACGGATCGTTTTTGGAAAACACAATACGATAAATTATTAACAATGGTTGAAGATAATAATTCTTTACAAAAAATTCTTGAATCCATTTTTATATATCATATTTTAGAAAAACTTGCCTCAACAATTACATATAGAGCAAGCAAAAGCGTTAAGCGTAAGAACCATTTCAAACATATCGAGATAGACAAAGAGACAGAGTCTGCAATGGTAGAGGACCTGTCATCTTTATGGCAAACTGATGTTCGCATAAAATCACTAAGAGGCTTAACGATTTCTATTATTGAGAAGAAACAAGAACTGTCAGATTATATATCTAAAGCAACAGCAAAAGAACTTTCGCTTCCTCCCCTTCCTCGATACATCGACAGTGATCTAATAAGAGTTTTAGATACATCAATAAAAACCATAAATATTTATTTAAACTGTCGTGATGATAAATGGGCCTTTCTTTTTGATGAGTTAGAATTAGCCCCAGACAAATTAATACAGCCCTTAATTGATGCTATGAGAGGGGGACCAGACAATATTATTTTTAAACTAGCATTATCTCCTTATCACAAAGGTGTATCTATAACAGACGCACCAACTAGTACAATGAAAGATCAGGATTTAACGTTTATTAATCTAACTGGAGTAAATAAAAAAGAATCTGAAAACTTTGCTATAGAGCTATGCAGTAATTTATTTGTAAGGAATGGACTTAAAAATAATATAGATAGCTACTTCGAAAACCCTCAAAAAACTAATGTAGAGCTTGATTTCAAAGAGCTCTATGATAAAGATGAGTCGTTTAAAAACTTCATAGACAAAAAAAGCATCAATATTAAAAACTTAAGTGCACATGATGATACAACCAAAGCCCAAATAAGAAAAATCCAGTTTATTGTACAGCTTAGAAATTATTCATTAAAATACCAAGGGCATAGAAAGAGTCGTAGACGACCAGCAGATTATTACGCTGGCTTCATTAATATATGTAAGGCTATGGAATATAATCCAAGAATGCTGATTGGAATCATGAACACCTTCATACCAATCGCAAAGTCAGAAGGAATTATATCTATATCAACGCAGCTATCATATCTCAACAATTATTATCAGTCATTTCAATCACTACTCAGCACTATTGCTATAAAATCAAACAATAGTGCATACAATACTATTTATGATTTGATTGAGGTTATTGCCAAAGCGTTTCATAATGAAATTTATGGACCTAATTTCAAGCCAAATCCATGTGGCTCTATTAATTTTAAGAAAGGCACGCATATACTATCGTATAAAGAGGCAATTGGATATGCCCTCAATGCTGGTGCACTAATAGCAGAGAAAAATGATATAGGTGCATTCCATGATGTTATCAACATTGAGAAAACAAAGTGTCGACTATCATTTTTGTTTTCACACCACTTTGGACTGTTGATGATAAAGCAAAAAGAAAAGGACTTAATGAGCATACTAAACTCTACTGACGAGATTAGTGTCATAGAGCCTTTTACCTCTTACACACACCAGATGGAACTTATATTATGATCGTAAGTAAAGAACCATATATGGTAAACTTTGACCTTGCAATTATAGGCTTAGGGTATGAAAGCAGAGCAACTCAGGCATATATAAAGCAAAAAGAATTATTTAAAGACGTTATTGTCATTGGTTATAACAAGCACACCGATGTCTTTTATTACAATCAGAACAAAGCTTTATATGAGCATGATGCCTTAAATATTTGTGAAGGTGATGATATCGATGTTTTCAACTTCTGCAAGAATCAAGTTATCTCTCTCGTGGGAAATTCACCCATAAATGTCTTTGTGGATATCACGGTAATGAGCCGTCATAGACTTGCCACAATTATTTTAATGCTAATTAAAGAATTACCAAACAAGTCAAAAATAACCATCTCTTATTCACCGTCAGAGTTTATTCCACCATCAGAACAAACATCTCCCATTAAAATCATTGATGATATATCGCATTATTTAGGTAGTTATCTTGGCGACCTATCATTACCAACATCACTAATACTTGGACTAGGTTATGAAAAAGATAAAGCTCTTGGTTTATGCAATTATTTAGATGTACAACATACTTTTTTGTTTTCTCCAAAAAGCTCAGAAATACGATTTGAAGAGTTTGTGTACAAAAATAATCAGTTTTTAATCGAATCCATTGGTAACAATAGAGTTTTTTATTATAGTGTTGAATCACCTTATACGACATATCTAGATTTAAAACATATGGTATTATCCCTCAGTGATTATTCTAGACCTTTATTGATCCCATTGGGCCCCAAAATATTATCTGCCATCTCAGTCATTATTGGTTATGAATTATCACCAAAGCTCCCCGTATGGAGAGCATCATCCGAACACAATGAAACCCCACAAGATAGACCACCATCAGGGAGTCAAATACTATTATCTTTAGAGATATAATAAGGAGGTGTTAATTAATGCCAAGCATCAACCATATAGATGAAAAAAGAGATGCAAACATGTATAAGTATATTTTTAACTTGGCATAATCCTAATATAAACATCTTACCTCACTAATATTTTCTCTGATGTCATCTCTGAGCGCAAATTTACATAGCACTCCCAAAGGTGATTTATGAAGCCCAACTTAACCGGCACTCGGGTTGTTCTGCGCACCATTGGCCCGCAGGATGCTGCCGATCTGTTCGAGATTTATGGCAATCCACTGACCATGGAGTTTGCCTCCGATCCCTGCTTTACCTCTCCCGCCATGGTGGCGCAGATGATGGCGAGCGTGGTGCGGCTGGAGCAAACGGGTGAGTCGCTGGAGTGGGCGATTGTCGAGCGGAAGGGCAACAAGGTGATCGGCACCTGCGGCCTGCACAGTTTCAGCGAGGCGGGTCACAGCTGCGAGGTGGGCTGCCTGCTCAATGCGGCCTATTGGCGAAGAGGGTTTATGTCGGAGGCGCTGGGATTGCTGTTCGCCCACGCCACCACACTGGGAGTCACCTGCCTCACCGCAGATATCGATGCAGATAACGTCCGCTCTATCGCCCTGTTTGAAAAACTGGGCTTCCAGGCGCATGCAGGGCGCTATCAGCGCACGCTCCCCTTTGTCTGACCCGACACCAGAGGCATAACCCCCTCGCCTCTCAGGGCGTTGTGGCAAGGATCAGGCATAAAAAAACCGGAACCCAAGGGTTCCGGTTTTTTTCATTCCAGCCGAGGCTGGCAAACCAGCAAATTAAGCCTGGTTTTTAACTTCTTTCAGACCGCGGAAAGGAGCTTTGGCACCCAGAGCTTCTTCGATACGGATCAGCTGGTTGTACTTGGCAACACGGTCAGAACGGCTCATGGAACCGGTCTTGATCTGGCCAGCAGCGGTACCAACAGCCAGGTCGGCGATGGTAGCGTCTTCGGTCTCACCGGAGCGGTGGGAGATGACGGCAGTGTAGCCAGCGTCTTTGGCCATCTTGATGGCAGCCAGAGTTTCGGTCAGGGAACCGATCTGGTTGAACTTGATCAGGATGGAGTTGGCGATGCCGTTGTCGATACCGCGCTTCAGGATCTTGGTGTTGGTTACGAACAGGTCGTCACCCACGATCTGGATTTTCTTGCCCAGTTCAGCAGTCTGGTAGGCGAAGCCTTCCCAGTCAGATTCGTCCAGGCCATCTTCGATGGAGACGATCGGGAACTTGGTGGTCAGGTCAGCCAGGAAGTCGGAGAAACCGTTGGAGGTGAAGACACGACCTTCGCCTTTCAGGTTGTACTCTTTCTTCTCTGCGTCGTAGAACTCGGAAGCAGCGCAGTCCATAGCCAGGGTGATGTCGGTGCCCAGTTTGTAACCGGCAGCGGCAACGGCTTCAGCGATAACTTCCAGCGCTTCGGCGTTGGATTTCAGGTTCGGAGCGAAACCACCTTCGTCACCAACTGCAGTGTTGTAGCCCTTGGACTTCAGCACTTTGGCCAGGTTGTGGAACACTTCTGCGCCCATGCGAACGGCTTCTTTCAGGGTCTTGGCGCCAACCGGCTGGATCATGAACTCCTGGATGTCGACGTTGTTGTCGGCGTGCTCACCACCGTTGATGATGTTCATCATCGGCAGCGGCATGGAGTAAACACCCGGGGTGCCGTTCAACTCGGCGATGTGGGCGTACAGCGGCATGCCTTTGGCAGCAGCGGCAGCTTTGGCGTTAGCCAGGGAAACAGCCAGGATGGCGTTGGCGCCGAACTTGGATTTGTTCTCGGTACCGTCGAGGTCGATCATGATCTGGTCAACGGTGGCCTGGTCCTTGGCATCTTTACCCAGCAGAGCTTGAGCGATCGGGCCGTTTACGGCTTCGATGGCTTTCAGCACGCCTTTACCCAGGAAACGGCTCTTGTCGCCGTCACGCAGTTCCAGCGCTTCGCGGGAACCGGTGGACGCGCCAGACGGAGCGGCTGCCATACCAACAAAACCACCTTCCAGGTGAACTTCGGCCTCAACGGTCGGGTTACCACGGGAGTCGATGATTTCACGACCGATCACTTTAACGATCTTGGACATGTGTATTTCCTCAGGTTTCGTAAAAAAACAACAAAAATATGCCAAAAAAAGCGGCTGTGGCACAGTGCCCCAACCGCATTTATTTTCAATTACTTCAAATTACGCTTCTGATACTCGCCTGCCGCCTTCACAAAACCGGCGAACAGAGCGTGGCCATCACGAGGAGTAGAGGTGAACTCCGGGTGGAACTGCGCAGCCACGAACCAGGGGTGATCCGGGATCTCGATGATTTCCACCAACTTCTTGTCGGCGGAGAGACCGGTCACTTTCAGACCTGCCGCTTCAATCTGCGGCAGCAGCTTGTTGTTTACTTCGTAACGGTGACGGTGACGCTCGTAAATGGTCGGGCTGCCGTACATCTGACGCACCTTGGAATCTTCGACCAGGTGGCAGAGCTGGGAACCCAGACGCATGGTACCGCCCAGATCGGACTTCTCGGTACGGGTCTCGATATTGCCCTCTTCATCAACCCACTCGGTGATGAGGCCGACGACCGGGTACGCGCAATCTTTCTTGAACTCGGAGGAGTGAGCCCCTTCCATGCCCGCGACGTTGCGAGCGAATTCGATCATGGCAACCTGCATGCCGAGGCAGATACCCAGGTAGGGGATCTTGTTCTCGCGGGCATACTGGGCAGCCAGAATTTTGCCTTCCACGCCGCGCTCACCGAAGCCACCCGGCACCAGGATTGCGTCCAGACCTTCCAGCAGCTCGGCGCCACGGGTCTCGATATCCTGAGAGTCGATGTACTTGATGTTGACGGAGTGACGGGTCTTGAGACCTCCGTGCTTGAGCGCCTCGTTGACGGACTTGTAAGCGTCCGGCAGGGAGACGTACTTGCCGACCATACCGATGGTTACTTCACCAGTCGGGTTGGCCTCTTCGTAGATAACCTGTTCCCACTCGGACAAGTCAGCCTCTTTGCACTCCAGACCGAAACGCTCGGTGAAGTAGGAGTCCAGATTCTGGGACTTGAGCAGTGCCGGGATCTTGTAGATGGAGTCGACGTCTTTCATGGAGATGACGGCGCGCTCCGGCACGTTGCAGAACAGGGCGATCTTGGCGCGCTCGTTGGCCGGAATGGCACGGTCGGAGCGGCAGATCAGCACATCCGGCTGGATACCGATGGAGAGCAGCTCTTTGACGGAGTGCTGGGTCGGCTTGGTCTTCACTTCACCGGCAGCGGCCAGGTAAGGAACCAGCGTCAGGTGCATGAACATGGCGTTGTTGCGGCCCACTTCGGCAGCCAGCTGACGAATGGCTTCGAGGAACGGCAGGGACTCGATGTCACCTACGGTACCGCCCACTTCGACGATGGCAACCTGATGGCCTTCGGCACCGGCAATCACCCGCTCCTTGATGGCGTTGGTGATGTGCGGGATAACCTGAATGGTGGCGCCCAGATAGTCACCACGACGCTCTTTACGCAGTACGTCGGCATAGATACGGCCGGTGGTAAAGTTGTTGCGACGGGTCATCTTGGTGCGGATGAAACGCTCGTAGTGGCCCAAATCCAGATCGGTTTCGGCCCCGTCCTCGGTTACGAACACTTCACCATGCTGGGTCGGGCTCATGGTGCCCGGATCCACGTTGATGTACGGGTCCAGTTTCATGATGGTCACATCCAGACCACGGGCTTCCAGAATGGCTGCCAGAGAAGCTGCGGCAATGCCTTTGCCGAGGGATGAAACAACGCCACCAGTAACAAAAATATATTTGGTCGTCATGCTGAACCTGAAAGAAGTTTAGGGAATTTTAAGGGGTGCTTCGGGGATGAAGCAGGACGGGGAAACAGTATACCAAAAACCCCTCTCCCAAACAATGAGCAAAAATCTATCAGGCTCACCGCCCCCCCATCTTGCGCCAAATCAACTTTGCTCGGTTTCCTTCGCCTTATCCCAAGCGGCATCGAGCTTTTCGAGGGTGCAATCGGTCATTTTCAAGCCTTCTGCGGCGATTATCTGCTCAACCTGACGAAAACGACGTTCGAACTTGGCGTTGGCGCCGCGCAGCACCTGCTCCGGATCCTTGCCCAGATGACGCACCAGATTGACGGTGGCAAACAGCAGGTCGCCCAGCTCGTCGCTCACCCGCGCCTCGTCCACATCGGCCATCAATGCCTCTTCCATCACCTCGTCGATCTCTTCGTGGATCTTGTCCACCACAGGCCCCAGCGTCTTCCAGTCAAAACCGACGGTGGCACAGCGTTTCTGAATTTTGGCGGCGCGGGTCAGGGCAGGCAGCGAGAGCGGGATGTCGTCCAGCACGCTCTCTTTGTCGAGGGCCGCCCGCTCTTTGGCCTTTTCCGCTTCCCAGTTCGCTTTTACCGCCTGCTCATTGGCAAGGTCGGCATCCGAGAAAACATGGGGATGACGGCGAATGAGCTTCTCGCTCACCGTATCCACGATATCGGCAAAGTCGAACAAACCCCGCTCTTTACCCAGCTGGGCGTAAAACACCACCTGAAACAGCAGGTCGCCCAGCTCCCCTTTCAACCCCTGCCAATCTTCGGTCTCAATGGCATCGGCCACCTCGTAGGCCTCTTCCAGAGTATGCGGCACTATGGTCTGGAAGCTCTGTTTCAGATCCCAGGGGCAGCCGTTTTGCGGATCGCGCAGGCGAGCCATGATATCGAGCAGTTGAGGCAGATCGTAACGTTGGGACATGGGATATTCACTTTCGATTTGTTCAAAAAGGGTCATAAATACAGACCGGCCACTGGGGCCGGTCGGTTCGATATCAAAGCCGCTTGGCGCTAATTACGTCATTGAGCTGACTGAGCTTGGCCAACGCCCGGTTGAAGGCGTTGATGTTGTAAATCTCCAGCTCCATGTCGATCTCGGCGGTCTGCTCGCGCACGTTGGAGCGTGAGCGCACCCCCATCACATTGATCTTCTCGTTGGCCAGCACTGTGGTGATATCGCGCAGCAGGCCGGAGCGATCGTTGGAGATGATCCGGATGGTGAGGCCATAGCCGCCGGAGTAGTTCTCCCCCCACACCGCATCGATCAGCCGCTCGGGGTTGCGACGTGACAACTCTTTCAACTGCTCGCAATCTTCCCGGTGAATGGATACGCCGCGCCCCATGGTGATAAAGCCCTGAATGGAGTCCCCCGGAATGGGCTGACAGCAACGGGCAATATGGGTCATCAGGTTGCCGACCCCTTCCACCACTATGTGGTCTTTGGGCTTGTGGCGCATCGGCGCATTGGCCTTCTGCTCCAGCTTCTCCAGCAGGCGGCGATCTTCCTCTTCCGCCGTCGGCTTGTTGTAGCAGGTGTCGAGATAGTTGAGCACCTGGTTGATGCGGATATCGCCGCTGCCGATACCAGCCAGCAGATCGTCGGTGCTCTCCAGATTGAAGCGGCGCAGCATGTTGCCCTTGTCGATCTTGGACATGCTGAGGTTGTGGCGATCCAGCTCCTTCTCGAACAGCTCGCGACCGGCCACGATATTCTTGTCCCGATCCAGTTTTCTGAACCAGGTCGCCACCTTGGCCCGCGCCCGGCTGGAGCGCAAGAAGCCGGCGTTGGGGTTCATCCAGTCGCGGCTCGGGTTCGGCTCTTTCTGGGTGATCACCTCCACCTGATCGCCGGTCTGCAGCGCGTAGGTGAATGGCACGATGCGGCCGTCAATCTTGGCGCCGATGCAACGGTGACCGATCATGCTGTGGACGTGATAGGCAAAATCAAGCGGGGTGGCGCCCGCCGGCAGGTCGATGACATCCCCTTTCGGGGTGAATACGTAGACTCTGTCCTCGAACACCTGACTGCGCAGGTCTTCCAGCAGGGAGCCGCTCTCGGAGAGATCTTCCTGCCAGGCGAGCAGCTTGCGCAGCCACTCGATCTTGTCTTCGAAGGTGTTGGCCTTGCCGCCAGCCTGTGCCCCTTCCTTGTAGCGCCAGTGCGCCGCGACGCCGAGCTCGGCATCCTGATGCATCTGGTCGGTACGGATCTGGATCTCGACCGTCTTGCCCTCAGGCCCCACCACTACGGTGTGGATCGACTGATAGCCGTTCGGTTTGGGGTTGGCGACATAGTCATCAAACTCGCGGGGAATGTGGTGGAACTGGGTGTGCACGATACCGAGCGCCGCATAGCAATCCTGCAACCGCTTGGTCACTACCCGCACCGCGCGCACGTCGAACAACTCGTTGAATTCGAGGTGCTTCTTCTGCATCTTGCGCCAGATGCTGTAGATGTGTTTCGGGCGGCCGTAAACCTCGGCGTCAACTCCCGCCTCTTTCAACCCATTACGCAGGGATTGCACAAACTCGCGGATGTAGCGCTCGCGGTCGAGCCGCTTCTCGTCGAGCTGCTTGGCGATCTGCTTGTAGGTATCCGGGTGCAGGTAACGGAAGGCGAGATCTTCCAGCTCCCACTTGAGCTGGCCGATGCCCAGACGGTTGGCGAGCGGTGCATAGATATTGGTGATCTCCTGGGCCATCAGCACCCGGGTCTCTTCATCTGCCGTCTTCGCTTCCCGCAGGCAGGCGATCCGCTCCGCCAGCTTGATCACCACGGCGCGCACATCCTCGACCATGGCGAGCAACATGCGACGCACGTTGTCGACCTGCTCCGGCGAGGTTTCGCTGCGATGGAGGGTCTGCAGGGAGCGGATGGCCTCCATCTCCAGCACCCCTTCCACCAGCTTGGCGATCTTGGAGCCGAAGTCCTCGTCCATCCGCTCCTGGCTGATGAGACCGGCTTCGACGAAGGGGTAAATGATGGCCGCTTTGAGGGTACCGATATCCATGCTGAGCATCTGCAGGATGCCCACCATTTCGATGCCGCGCACCAGCAGCTTGCTGGTCAGCGCCTCGTCACCGAGCGTCAGACAATACTGGTAGACGGTTCGCAGCTGATCCTTTTCACTGTCACTCAAGGAGAGCGAGCTGACCCACTCTTCCAGGGTGAAGTTGTCTTTCAAATGAATATCGCGAACCGCAACCATGGTATCAATCCTTTAAATTATCGGGCCCAAAGCTGTCACTTTCTCCCCTCATGAGATTGCCTCAAATGGGGATATCCAGCGCACTTTTCAAGGCATATTGTCCAGAAAGACAATAGAGCGCGCCAACAGGCCCTGCCGAACGACGAGGGTCTAGATTACCCCAATCACATCAGCTCAAACAGCCGCAGACATGCCGGATTGCACATCCGCATCGCCGAACTGATGAGTCATTTACTCCCGTTCAAACAGCGCCATGGACTCCAGATGACCGGTGTGAGGGAACATGTCGAGCATGCCGAGGCGCACCAGACGGTAACCCCCTTTCACCAGCACCTGACTGTCCCGCGCCAGGGTGACCGGGTTACAGGAGACGTAGACCACCCGCTTGGGTGAAAGTTTCACGACGTGTCCCATCACTTCCAGCGCGCCGGGGCGAGCCGGATCCAGCAGCACCAGATCAAACCCTTCCCGCGCCCAGGACATGCCGACGATGTCATCGCTCAGGTCGGCCTTGTAGAAACGGGCATTGGTGATGCCGTTGCGACGGGCGTTCTCTTCGGCACGCTGCACCATGGCCAGTTCACCTTCCACACCCACCACTTCGCGAGCCTGACGGGCCAGCGGCAGGGTGAAGTTGCCGATGCCGCAGAAGAGATCGAGCACCTTGTCATCCTTGCTCGCCCCGAGCCATGTCAGTGCCTGCTCAACCATGCTCTGGTTGATGGGGCCGTTGACCTGAATGAAATCACCGGGAGCAAATGCAAGAGACAGGCCATCCAGCGAGTAGGATGGGGAAAATTGTTGCTGCAGCGCTTCGATGCGATCATCGGCCGCCTGCAGATAGAGGTCGATCCCCTGTGCTTTTGCAAACTCCACCAGCAGGGCGCGATCCGCCTCATTGGGACGGCCGGTGTGGCGCAGCAGCATCATGATCCCCTGCTCGGCCTGGATAAGCTCCGCATGGCCCAGCTCGCGCTGGCTCTTGAGGCGATTGAGGCACTCACGCAGCGGGGCAATCAGCGCAGAGAGCGGCTCGGCCAGCACAGGGCAACTGTCGATCTCCACCAGATCGTTGCTGTTGCGGCGGCGGAAACCTACCCGGGTGCAGCGACCGTTCTTGTCAAATTTGATGGCCAGACGACAGACCCGGCGATAGGCACGATCTTCACCGGTCAGTACCGGCTCCAGCGCCGGCGCCTTGATGTTGCCCAACCGCTCGAACAGGCTGACCAGTCCGGCCGCCTTGGCTGCCTGCTGATCCGCCACCGACATATGCTGGGCACTGCAACCGCCGCACTCGCGATAGTGGCTGCAGAAGGGGGCGATACGATTGGCCGCCGGGGTCACCACCTGTTGCAAGGCGGCGTGACCATACTGTTTTTTCTCTTCGGTGATGCGTGCCTTGACGGTCTCGCCGGGCAGCCCCCCTTCGACGAAGATCGCCTTGCCCTGATGGCGACCGATACCGACGCAGTGGTGATCGAGGGTGTCTATCGTAAATTCAATGCGTTGGAGCTGGGTGGACTTCTTTTGGGGCTTGAAAAACTGGGCCATAAAACTTGGTGCCTATAGGTGGCTATGTCATGATTGTGGAATCTGCTGCCGGGTATTGTCCCACAAGAATAATAGTATGACCAAATACGGCCACAGAGCCCGTGTATTGCCATCAACCCTATCGCCAACCCTGTTCACTGGTGGCCTGTTCGTATGACCAAATATGGCCTGAGAGCACGCGTTCTCGCCTTCACCATCCTGCCGACCCTGATCATCGGTGGCCTGATGGCCGGTTACTTCACCTTCCACCGCTACCAGCAGTTGGAAAACAACCTCATTGATCAGGGGATCAACATCATCGAACCGCTGGCGATCGCCAGTGAATACGGGATGACCCAGCACAGTCGCGAATCCCTCAAGCGGCTGATTGGCCTGACCCATCGCAAGAACTCCCCCTTCATCAAGTCCATCGCTGTCTTCACCCAGGACAACCAGCTGTTCGTTACCTCGAACTACCACCGGGATTTCACCCGACTCAGACTGCCCGATGGCGAACCCATTCCGGATCTGACCAGCGTGACGTTTCAGGGGGACGACATCATTTTGCGCACCCCGATCCAGGCTGAAACCAGTCTGGATGGCTTCCCGCTGCCCAGCGATGTAGAGCCGCCGATGATCGGCTACATCTCGATGCAGATGGCGACCGACAGGGCCATGCTGCTGCAGTACCGCGACACCTTCTTTGCGGTGATCATGGTGCTCATCGGGGTCGCCTTCAGTACCCTGTTTGGCTTCCGTCTGGTCAAGAGCGTGACCCAGCCCATCACCAACATGGTGCAGGCGGTGCACAAGATCAGGGAGGGGCGGCTCGATACCCGGGTCAGCGGCCAGCTCACCGGCGAGTTGGATATGCTGAAAAACGGCATCAACGCCATGGCCAAGGCGCTCTCCGAATATCACGAAGAGATGCAGCAAAATATCGATCAGGCCACCTCTGACTTGCGTGAAACCCTGGAGCAGATCGAGATCCAGAACGTCGAACTCGACATGGCCAAGAAGCGAGCGCAGGAGGCGGCGCGGGTCAAGTCGGAGTTTCTGGCCAACATGTCCCACGAGCTGCGCACTCCGCTCAACGGGGTCATCGGTTTTACCCGCCAGCTGCTGAAAACCAGCCTGACTCCGAGCCAGACCGACTACATGCAGACCATCGAGAAGTCGGCGCGCAACCTGCTTGGCATCATCAACGACATCCTCGACTTCTCGAAGCTGGAAGCGGGCAAGCTGCAGCTGGAGCATATCCCGTTCAGCCTGCGCGACACCCTCAACGAGACCATGCACCTGCTCGGCCCCAGCGCCCACGACAAGCAGCTGGAGCTCTCATTACGGGTAGATGCCGATGTGCCGGACTACCTCACCGGCGACCCCATGCGTCTGCAACAGGTGCTGACCAACCTCACCGGCAACGCCATCAAGTTCACCGAGCAGGGCAACGTGGATGTCCATATCGAGCAGACCGGCAGTGGCAACCACAAGGTGAGGCTCAACGTCCAGATCCGCGATACCGGCATCGGCATCTCCCAAGAGCAGCAACATCAGCTGTTCCAGGCATTCAATCAGGCCGACTCCTCCATCTCCCGCCGTTATGGCGGCACGGGCCTGGGCCTCGTTATCACCCAGAAGCTGGTGCAGCAGATGGGCGGCCAGATCCGCTTCGAATCGGAGCTCGGCAAGGGCTCCATCTTCTCGTTCAGTCTGGATGTGGAGGTCTCCCCCCTGCCCCAAACCGATCAACTGCCGCTGGATCGGATCCGTGGCAAACGGCTCTGGCTGCTGGAGCCGGATCCCTTCGCGCAAGCCTCCCTGCTCGCCCTGCTGACGGAGTGGCACCTCGACGTGCACCCACTGACCAACGATGATCCCTGGCCCGAGATGAGCGAGCAGGAGATGGTGATCATCGGCAGCAGCACCCTGCATACGCCGCAGCAGGTGCTCGGCCGTCTCGACAGACTGAGCGGCCAGCAGCAGAACACCATAGTGCTGCTCAGCAGCCACGAGCCAGCGCTCTATGAAGCTATGCTGGCCCATGGCGCCCAGCACTGTCTCTCCAAACCGGTCAACCACCGCAAGCTGCTGCACGCCCTGCTCTCGCCGGAATCGAGCCGCCAGAAGCTGCCCGCCCAGCCAGCGCCGCGCCAGTTACAGCCGATCAAGGTGCTGGCGGTGGACGACAACGCCGCCAACCTCAAGCTGATCGCCGCCATGCTCAAGGAGATGGTGAGTCAGGTGGTGGTGTGCAAAAACGGCAAGGAGGCGGTCAAACAGGCCCAGAGCCAGCCGTTCGACATCATCTTCATGGATATCCAGATGCCGATCATGGATGGCATCAGCGCCACCCAGGCGATCCGCAACCAGTCCCTCAACACCACCACCCCGATCGTGGCGGTGACCGCCCACGCCATCCCCGGCGAACGGGAGCGGCTGATCCGGCAGGGGATGGACGACTATCTGGCCAAGCCCATCGACGAGAGCATGCTGGCCCAGCTCATCACCGACTTTGCCCATCGTCGCCACCAGAATGATGGTGCCCAGCAGATCGACTGGGCACTGGCGGTGCGGCAAGCTGCGGGGAAAGAGCATCTCGCCAGAGAGATGCTGACCATGCTGCTGGCCAGTTTCGACGAAGTGGAACCTGTGCTGGATAGCGCGCTGGCGGGCGAAATTGAAGATAGCGAGGTGTTGGCACAGCTCCATCGCCTCAACGGCGGCTGTGCCTATTCCGGGGTACCGGGACTTCAACGGCTGCTCTCCCAGCTGGAGCAACAGCTGCGTGACGGCGTGCCGGTGAGCGAGCTGGAACCCGAGCTGCTGGAGCTGCAAGATGCGCTGGAACTGGTGCGCCAGGAGGCGCCACGCTATCTCGGCAAGGCTTGATGAGCTTGATCTGAACTGTAGCGGCCCCCGCTTTTTCTGACGCGAGGGCTGCCAGATGGTAAAGTTGCGCCGTTTACACAGGAGTCAGCATGACCAACAACGATATTCTGCGCCGTCTGCGCTACGCCCTCACCATCAGCAACGACCAGATGGTCGAGATGTTTGCCAAGGGCAACCTGACGGTCACTCACGCCCAGCTGCACAGCTGGTTGATGAAAGAGGCGGCGGAAGGTGAAGAGCAAGAGGCAGGCTATGTCGCCTGTCCCGACTCGGCCCTGAGCCAGTTCCTCGACGGTTTCATCATCGCCCGCCGCGGCGTGCGCGAAGATGCACCGGCCCAGGTGATCCCGAACCGGATCAACAACAACATGATCCTGCGCAAGCTGCGCATCGGTCTCAACTTCAAGGAAGAGGACATGCTCGGTACCCTCAAGCTCGCCGACTTCAACCTCTCCAAGTCCGAGCTCAGTGCCCTGTTCCGCTCCAAGGATCACAAGCACTATCAGGATTGCGGGGATCAGATCCTGCGCAACTTCCTGATCGGTCTCACGGCCAAATACCGCGGCTAACCAGCCGCGCGACTGACCAGACAGGGCCTTCGACATGTGCCAGCGACTCACTCCTCCCACGCTCAGCAGCCTGGCTGCAGCAGGGGGATGGCGCTGGCGCTGTCTTCTTCCCCTCTTCTTTTTACCACTGGTTCTGCTGCTGAGCGCCTGCACACCATCCGAGTACCAGCTATCTACCCGCTATCAGAGCGCCAACCAGAACGAGCGGATCGCCTTTCTGATCCTCCACTACACCGACGAAGATGATGCCAACTCCCTGCGCCTGCTGACCGAGCAGGAGCACAAGGTGAGCGCCCACTACCTGATCCCCCGCGACAGCCACGAGACACCGTTCACCGTCTATCAGCTGGTGCCGGACAACGCACGCGCCTGGCATGCGGGACGCAGCCGCTGGCACCAATATGCCGGGCTCAATGCCAGCTCCCTTGGCATCGAGATCGTCAACCTTGGCTATCCACCAGAAGATGAGTCACTGCCACCCGATGCGCGGCGCTGGCAACCCTATACCCCGCAGCAGATTGCTGCCGTCGGCGCCCTCAGCCGGGAGCTGGTCGCCCGCTACCAGATTCCACCGACCCAGGTGCTGGGCCACAGCGATGTCGCCCCCAAGCGCAAGCAGGATCCCGGCCCCCACTTCCCCTGGCGCCAGCTCTATCTGACGTACGGGGTCGGCGCCTGGCCCGATGAAGGTCGGGTGGCCGAGTTGCTGGCCAGCCCCTTGCCCGACTGGGATGCGGCCATGTGGCAGCAGCAGTTGGCCCGCTATGGCTATGGCCTGCCCCGGAGCGGCCAGTGGGATGAGCAGAGCCGCGCCGTCATGGGCGCCTTTCAGCTCCACTTTCGCTCCAGCAAGGTCGATAGCAAACCAGACCGCGAGTGTCAGGCCATCCTGATGGCGCTGCTGGAAAAATACTTCCCCTAATCCTCATCCATTGCCCCCGTTGCTGCGTACTGTTTGATAGCCATTAGCTATCAAACAGTTAGGCACAAGCAATTGTCCCTGCATTTTGCAAGGCGTTACTCTGACTGCGTTCCGAAAGAGAATTTAAAACCGATTTCCAAATCTGGAGGTGAATGATGAAAAGCCCGATTGGTCTTGATACTGCTCAATCACAAGCCCTGGCAGCCGAGTTGAACAAATTGCTGGCCAGCTACCAGATCCTCTACATGAACGTGCGCGGCTTCCACTGGAATATCCGTGGCAACCAGTTCTTCGAACTGCACCTGAAATTTGAAGAGATTTACAACGACCTGCTGCTGAAAGTCGACGCACTGGCCGAGCGGATCCTGACCCTGGATGGCGTGCCCATGCACAGCTTCAGCGACTACCTGAAAGTCTCTGCCATCCCGGAGCAAAAAGGGCTGCACGATGGCCGCGCCTGTGTCGAATCCCTGCTCGATAGCTTCCGCGAACTGCTGGTCGCCCAACGCCGTATTCTGGGCCAGGCCGCCGAAGCCGGTGATGAGGGCACAGCCTCCATCCTCTCCGACTATGTGCAGCAGCAGGAAAAACTGGTCTGGATGCTGCGCGCTTATCTGGCCTGATAGTGAACCAAGCCAGCTACAGCGTACGTATGCTGGCTTGAGTAAGTACCGGGCCGGAAGCACCTGACCAGACCACGGCCCAATCCGTCTGATTGTTATGTTCTGTTGCAAACCTGAGTTGTCTCTCCTTTTATCCACCCGCTTGCCGCCCTGTTTGGGCGGCTTTTTTTGTTTTTGATCTGCATCAAGGGAATCTTAATTGGCAAATTGAATGCCTATTAAGTTTTTCGCGAGAGGAATAGAATCGCCACAAAACAGACAACTGAAATGTCCAATTAGGAGAGGCATGATGTTTTGTGTGCAATGTGAACAGACAATTCGTACCCCGGCTGGCAACGGCTGTGCCTACGCACAAGGTATGTGCGGCAAGACGGCGGAAACCTCGGATCTGCAGGATGTGCTGATCTACACCCTGCAGGGGCTCAGCGCCTGGGCGCTGGCCGCCCGCGAGCAGGGCATCATAGATCGCGAGATCGATGCCTTCGTGCCCAAGGCCTTCTTCGCTACCCTCACCAACGTCAACTTCGATTCCGCCCGTATCGTGGCGTACGTCAATCAGGCCCTCGCCTATCGCCAGCAGTTGGCCGATCGTCTGACCGCCATGTCGGTGCAGGTGAACGACTTGCCACACTCCGCTTACTTCGAACCCGGTGCCGAACTGCTGGAACAACTTGCCCATGCCGCGCCAGCCGCCCCCAATCGGGGCAAGAACGAGGTAAACGAGGACATCATGGGGCTGCGTCTGCTCTGCCTATACGGCCTCAAGGGCGCCGCTGCCTATATGGAGCACGCCCGGGTGCTGGATCAGCAGAGTGACGAGGTGGCCGCCGAATTCCACCGCATCATGAGCTGGCTCAGCACAGACCCGAGCGAAATGGGTCGGCTGTTCAGCTGTGCCATGGAGATCGGTCAGCTCAACTTCAAAATCATGGAGATGCTGGATCTCGGTGAAACCAGCGCCTTCGGCCATCCGGAACCCACCCAGGTACGCGTAACCCCCATCTCCGGCAAGTGCATTCTGGTCTCCGGCCACGACATGATGGATCTCAAGCTCATTCTGGAGCAGACCAAGGGAACCGGCATCCATGTCTACACCCATGGTGAGATGCTGCCTGCGCTAGCCTATCCCTTCTTCAAGCAGTACCCCCATCTGGTGGGCAACTACGGATCCGCCTGGCAGAACCAGCAGAAAGAGTTTGCCAACTTCCCGGGCGCCGTGGTGATGACCTCCAACTGCATCATCGACCCGAATGTGGGCAACTACTCGGATCGCATCTTTACCCGCTCCATCGTCGGCTGGCCGGGCGTAACCCATCTGGAGGGGGATGATTTCTCCGCCGTGATCGCCAAGGCGCAAGCGCTGGAAGGCTTCAAGCACACCGAGCTCGAGCACTTCATCACCATCGGCTTTGCCCGCAACGCCCTGATGCAGGCTGCGCCCGCAGTGATTGAGAAGGTCAAAGCCGGAGAGATCAGCCACTTCTTCCTGGTAGGTGGCTGTGACGGCGACAAGGCCGAGCGCGCCTACTTCACCGAGTTTGCCAAGGCGGCGCCGCGCGACAGCCTGCTGCTCACCCTGGGCTGCGGCAAGTACAAGTTCAACAAGCTCGACTTTGGCGACATCGGCGGCATTCCCCGCCTGCTGGACGTGGGCCAGTGCAACGATGCCTACTCCGCCATCCAGCTGGCGCTGGCGCTCTCCGAAGCGTTCGAGTGCGGTGTCAACGATCTGCCGCTGACGCTGGTGCTCTCCTGGTTCGAGCAAAAAGCCATCGTTATTCTGCTCACCCTGCTCTCCCTCGGGGTGAAGGACATTCGTACCGGCCCGACCGCCCCCGCCTTCCTCACTCCGGCTCTGCTCAAGGTGCTGGAAGAGCAGTTCGGTCTGAAAGGGACCACCACGGCCGAGGCTGACTTAGCCGAGATCCTGGCGGCCTGATCGGCACCTCATGTTGTAAGCGTTTGGCGAGCCGCCCGGCTCGCCTTTTTTCTGGACCCGGCTTTTTCACCAGACGTTTTTCGAACCGTTTCAAACCTAAGGAGCCTTGTGATGACCTCTCTCACGCTCACCTGCATTGGCCGCCAACAGAACACCCACGACGTCGTGAGCTGGCAGCTGGCGCCCCTTTCCGGCAGCCTCCCTCCCGTACTGGCTGGCCAGTGCATCACCCTGCATACCGAGATTGACGGCCAGCCGGAGTGCCGCGCCTATACCCTCTCCTCCAGCCCGCAGGATGCATGCTGGCAGGTCACCATCAAGGATGTGGGACGGGTCTCTCGCCATCTTCATCAGACCTTGCTGGTGGGAGACAAGATCCGGGTGGATGGTCCCTTTGGCGATTTCAACCTGACCAACCTCCCTTGCAAACGGCCACTGCTGCTAAGCGCCGGTTCCGGCATCACCCCCATGTGGGCCATGTTGCGGGACGAGCTCGCCAAACGACCGGATGCCGATATCCGCTTTATCCATAGCGCCCGCTCGCCAGCAGATGTGATCTTCGCAGACGAGTTGGCTACACTGGCTGCGGCTCATTCAGGCGTGCGCCATGCCCTGATCCTGGAAGAGGCACCTGCAGATCACCCCTGGATTGGCCGACTCACCCCCACCATGTTGGCCGAACTGGCCCCAGATCTGCGCGAACGCCATGTCTATCTCTGCGGCCCGGCCCCCTATATGGCGGCGGTCAAAACCATGCTGGCCGAACTGGGACTGCCGCAGGAGCAGCTGCATCAGGAGTCCTTCGGTCTTCCTCCCGTAGAGCCAGCCACGACCACCAGCGACCACTTCTGGCTGACCCTGAAAAAGAGCGGCAAAAAGGTGAAGATCCTGCCGGGTCAGACCCTGCTGGCGGCACTGGAAGCGGCGGGCGAAACCATAATGGCCGCTTGCCGCGCCGGGGTATGTGGCAGCTGTCGTTGCACCACCACAGGTGACATCGAGCGCCAGAGCGTGATGACCCTGAGTGCGCAGGATCTGGAGAGCGGCGTTGCTCTGGCCTGCTCCTGCACCGCGAAAGGGGATATCAGTCTCGATTATTGAGGCGTGGTGCAGGCTTTTGTGAGGTGCGGTGAAGACGTCATCGATATCCCAAGCTTTTCCCAAGTAGACAGGGGCGCTAGACTCTGCCCCAGTTTCACCAGAACACGGGATAAAAAATGACAATACTGGTCACAGGGGGCGCCGGCTATATCGGCTCCCATACCCTGGTTGAGCTGCTCGGCGCGGGGCAGCAGGTCGTGGTACTCGACAACCTCTCCAACTCCTCACCGGAGTCACTCAAGCGGGTCGAGCAGATCACCGGCAAGCCGGTTACCTTCGTCGAAGGGGATGTGCTGGACAGAGCCTGCCTGCAGCAGCTGTTTGCCAACCACCAGATCGAATCGGTCATCCACTTCGCTGGCCTCAAGGCGGTCGGAGAGTCGAGCCAGATCCCGCTCACCTACTACCAGAACAACATCAGCGGCACTCTGGTGCTGTGCGAAGAGATGGCCAAGGCCGGGGTTTTCCGGCTGGTATTCAGCTCCTCGGCCACCGTCTATGGCGATCCCGCCTCGGTACCGCTGCGGGAAGATTTCCCCACCAGCGCCACCAATCCCTATGGTCGCTCCAAGCTGATGGTGGAGGAGATCCTGCGCGATCTCGCCAAATCCGATCCCCGCTGGGCTATCGTACTGCTGCGTTACTTCAACCCGGTCGGCGCCCACGAGAGCGGCCTGATTGGTGAAGATCCCAACGGCATCCCCAACAACCTGTTGCCCTATATCAGCCAGGTGGGTGTCGGCAAGCTCAAGGAGCTGGGGGTATTTGGCAACGACTACCCGACCCCGGATGGCACCGGCGTACGTGACTACATCCATGTGGTGGATCTCGCCATCGGCCACCTGAAAGCACTGGCGCGCATCAAGAGCGACACCGGCGTCTTCACCTACAACCTGGGCACAGGTCAGGGCTACTCGGTACTGGAGATGGTCAAGGCGTTTGAAGCGGCCAGCGGCCGACCCATTCCCTACCAGATCAAACCCCGTCGCCCGGGCGACATCGCCGAGTGCTGGGCAGAGCCGACGCTGGCCCGTGCCGAGCTGGGTTGGCAGGCAGAGCGCGGTCTGGAGCAGATGATGGTCGATACCTGGCGCTGGCAAAGCAACAACCCGAACGGCTATCAAGGCTGATCTCTCGCGGGTGGATAACAGAACGCCCCGACATTTTCATGTCGGGGCGTTTTATTTTGCGACGTTCAATCAGTGGGTCTGACTGCGCAGCAGCGGCACACGGGCCAATCTGGGGGCAATGCGCTCTATCAGCCGATCCGCCAGCGGGGTCAACAGCAGCCAGGGCAGACAGAGGGTCGCCAGCCCCAGCGCGCCGACGTAGACATCGGTAAACCAGTGGGCGCCAGCCAGAATGCGCGGCGCGGAAAAGATCGGCACCATCAGCAATGCGGTGACTCCCGCCCAGCGCGGCAGATAACGCAAGGCGTAGCCGGCGAAGATCATCAGGAACAGAGCGTGATCGCCGGGGAAGCTGTCACCGGAAGAGTCCTTGGTCGGAATACCGCTGATCTGGGTCAGCCGAAGCGCATCGGCCACCATCAGGGTCGGGCTGGGTCGCTCCACCGGCAACCTGTGACCAAGCTGGTTGATCACCAGTGCGCTCAGCAACATCACTATGCCCATCGCCACCAGTTGGCGACGACCTGCCAGATCCCGAGCGAAGAAGCAACGGGCCAGGATCAGCCCCATACAGGCCAACACTGCCAGATCGAACAGCCGGTTATTGGTGATGGCCACCAGATCGGCCCACAGAGCCGACTGTCCGAGCCAGCCGTTGACGGTATGAAAAATCGCGAGGTCCCACTGATCCCAGGGACCATGAGCGGGCAGCGCAGCCCAACTGATGGCCACCAGACCACCGACCAGATAGCAAAGCAGGAACTTGCCCATGGGGACTCTCCTTTGGAAAAGGGCGATATCGTAAAACTGTAGAGTGCGTCACAAAACCGAAGAATTGTAAGAAAGTGCGACACAATATCAAGTCTCAAATAAAGCCTGCCAGCCCATTCCAATCTCGCATATCCCAACAGCACCAAGATTTCTGCCTCCAGTGCTGCATCTGTTGGCCTCTCACCATGAGTGCGGCTTGTGCCACCACCGCAACACCCCCTAGAATGCGCACTTCCCTTTACTGCGAAAGGAAGCGGTATGCATATTCACATTCTCGGGATCTGCGGCACCTTTATGGGTGGTCTGGCGGTGTTGGCAAAACAGCTTGGTTACCGGGTGACCGGTTCGGATGCCAACGTCTATCCCCCCATGAGTGCCCAGCTCGAGCAACAGGGCATTGAACTGACCGAAGGCTATGACCCCTCCCAACTCGATCCGGCGCCGGATCTGGTGGTGATCGGCAACGCCATGAGCCGCGGAAACCCCTGTGTTGAATATGTGCTGGACCGCAATCTGCCCTACATCTCCGGCCCCCAGTGGCTGCTGGAGCACGTGCTGCAAGATCGCTGGGTGCTGGCCGTAGCCGGCACCCATGGCAAGACCACCACCGCCAGCATGTTGGCCTGGGTGCTGGAGTACGCCAAGCTGGAGCCCGGCTTCCTTATTGGCGGCGTGCCGGGCAACTTCCCGGTCTCCGCCCGTCTCGGCTCTGCCCCCTTCTTCGTCATCGAAGCGGACGAGTATGACTGCGCCTTCTTCGACAAACGCTCCAAGTTCGTCCACTACCACCCGCGCACCCTGGTGATGAACAATCTGGAGTTCGACCACGCGGACATCTTCCCGGATCTCGCCGCCATCCAGCGCCAGTTCCACCACCTGATGCGCACCGTGCCGAGCAACGGCCGGGTGCTGTTCCCGCAAGCCGATGACAACCTCACCGCCGTACGCAAGATGGGCTGCTGGAGCGAAGTGGAGCTGGTAGGTCAGGACGACGCCAAGTGGAAAGCGGTCAAGCTGGCCGATGACGGCTCCGCCTTCGAGGTGTGGCTGGATGGTGAAAAACAGGGCGAGGTGCACTGGGAGTGCATCGGCGAGCACAACGTCAACAATGGCCTGATGGCCATCGCTGCCGCCCGCCACGCCGGTGTCATGGTGGAGCATGGCATCGCAGCCCTCTGCCAATTCAAATCCCCCAAGCGGCGGATGGAGCTCAAGGGTGAGGTAGCGGGCATCAGCGTCTATGACGACTTCGCCCACCACCCCACCGCCATCGAGACCACCCTCGGCGGCCTGCGCGCCAAAGTGGGCGAGGCCCGCATTCTGGCGGTGCTGGAGCCACGCTCCAACACCATGAAGCTGGGGGTTCACAAGGAGGAGCTGGCTGGCTGCTTCGATGGCGCCGACGAGGTGTTCTTCTTCCAGCCGCCCAACATCGGCTGGGATCTCGGCGAGGTGACGGCCCATATGACCCGTCCGGCCAAGGTATTCAACGATCTGGAGACCCTGATCAACCGACTGGTGGCCGAGAGCCGCGATGGCGACCATATTCTGATCATGAGCAACGGCGGCTTCGGTGGCATTCATGACAAGCTGATCGCCCGCCTCAAGGATTACCACGGCGAACTATGAACAAAGCGATCACCCTGGCGCTGACCGGCGCCTCCGGCGCCCCCTACGCCCTGCGCCTGCTCCAGTGTCTGGTGCAGGCGGACTATCGGGTCTACCTGCTCGCCTCATCGGCGGCTCGTGTGGTACTCAAGACCGAGCAGCAACAGGATTGGCCCGGCTCGCCGAAAGAGCTCTCTGCCTATCTTTGTCGCCAATATGGCGCCAAGGAGGGGCAGATTGTCGCCTGCGGCAAGGAGGAGTGGTTCTCGCCGGTGGCCTCCGGTTCGGCCGCGCCCAAACAGATGGTGGTCTGCCCCTGCTCAATGGGCACCGTCTCGGCCATTGCCAACGGCACCTCGGACAACCTGCTGGAGCGGGCAGCGGATGTGGTGATCAAGGAGCGCGGCCAACTGATCCTGGTGCCCCGCGAAACCCCCTTCTCGGCGATCCATCTGGAGAACATGCTGAAACTGGCACGGCTCGGGGTGACCATCATGCCCGCAGCCCCCGGTTTCTATCATGAGCCGAAAAGCATCGCCGATCTGGTGGACTTTATGGTCGCCCGCATCCTCGATCATCTGGGTGTCGAGCATGAGCTAACCCACCGCTGGGGCTATGGCCACCAGTGAGGTGACCGCCACATCCGGCCATAAAAAAACGGCGCCACTCAATGAGTGACGCCGTATTTTCGTTAAGCCGTGTTAGCGAGCCTGAATTGGCGCCGTCACGTACTTGAACAGGAAATCAGTCACCTCTTGGCGCACCGGGCGCTGAGGTTGATTGATCATCTGCATCATCACATAGCCAAAACCGGTCAGAGAGCGGGCCAGATCCTGTGCTGACAGCACGCTGGTGATCTCCCCTGCATCCATGGCGGTTTGCAGCTCGCTGGCGATCAGCTCAAGGCACTGATCGAGCAGCCGGGTATAGCGGGGCCATACCTCTTCCCGAACCGATGAGCTCCACTCCAGCCAGATACCGGCATAATCCGGTTGATCGTAGGCGGCATCGACAGAGAGGCGTACATGACGCTGGATCTTGTCGAAAATGGAGCCCTGGTCACCGTATGCCTGCGACAGCATCTGGTTCACAAAGCGTTCGATCTCGGCCAGCACCTCATCTACCAACTCCTCGCGGGTGTTGAAATAGTTGAAGACGGTAGCCACAGAGACCTTGGCCTGTTCGGCTATCTCGGCGTGACCTGCACGGCCAATGCCGCGACGGGAGAACACCTCGATGGCACATTCCATCAATTGGGAGCGACGAGCTTCCGGCGACAGCCGGGTACGACGTCTTATTTCTGCGCGTGGTTCCATAGTTTTTATCATCTAATAGTTATTGATTATGGTGTTTATAGTATTTTAACTAATCATGCCTGAGTGCCTGCTAACTCTATCAATTAAAATAAGCCGATAAAAGCACCACGTATCTCTAGCACCCTTCAACATGAGTGGTAGAATCATCGGTTTTGATATTCATGAACGGCCAAATCCCCTTTGGCCTTATGGGAGTAAGTGATGAAACACACCGTCGAGGTGATGATCTCCGAGGCTGAAGTAGCCGCCCGGATCGCCAAATTGGGTGAAGAGATCACCGCCCGCTATCAGGGTTCTGACGAAGTCGTGATGATTGCGCTGCTGCGCGGTTCCTGCATCTTCCTGGCCGACCTCTGCCGCCAGTGCCAGCTGCCCATCACCCTGGACTTCATGACCGCCTCCAGCTACGGCTCCGGCATGCACAGCACCCGTGACGTCCGCATCCTCAAAGACCTGGACGACGACATCAAGGGCAAGGATGTGGTGATCGTGGAAGACATCATCGACACCGGTTACACCCTCAACAAGGTGCGCGAGATCCTCTCCCTGCGCGAGCCAAAATCCTTGGCCATCTGCACCCTGCTGGACAAACCCTCCCGCCGCGAAGTGCAGGTGCCGGTCGACTGGATTGGCTTCGCCATTCCGGACGAATTCGTGGTCGGCTGTGGCATCGACTACGCCCAGAAGTACCGCAACCTGCCGTTTATCGGCAAAGTGGTACCCCAGGAGTAAGCCAGGTTCAGGAATATCACGGGTGAAGCGGCCTTGCGCCCTTTACTCTGTGCAGGCGGCCTTGGCCGCCTTTTCTGTATCGAGCCGGATTCAACCATCACAGAGGTTGCAATGAACGCACTGGAAATCAGCGGCCTGAAAAAGACCTATCAGGGGGGCGTCGAAGCCCTTAAAGGCATCGATCTTACCGTCAGGCAGGGGGATTTCTTCGCCCTGCTCGGCCCGAACGGCGCGGGCAAATCCACCACCATCGGCGTCATCAGCTCGCTGGTAAACAAGAGCGCCGGCAAGGTGAAGGTGTTTGGCTACGACATCGACAGCGATCTGGAACAGGCCAAGGCCCAGCTCGGACTGGTGCCGCAGGAGTTCAACTTCAGCCAGTTCGAGAAGGTGATCCAGATTGTCACCCATCAGGCCGGTTTCTACGGCGTACCCAAGGCGGAAGCCAAGATCCGCGCCGAGAAGTACCTGCGCCAGCTCGATCTGTGGGAGAAGCGCGACATGCCTGCCCGCACCCTCTCCGGCGGCATGAAGCGCCGCCTGATGATCGCCCGCGCCCTGATGCACGAGCCCAAGCTGTTGATCCTTGATGAGCCGACCGCCGGGGTCGATATCGAGATCCGCCGCTCCATGTGGACCTTCCTCAAGGATCTCAACGAACAGGGTGTTACCATTATTCTCACCACCCACTATCTGGAAGAGGCCGAGATGCTCTGCCGCAACATCGGCATCATCGACAAGGGTCGTCTGATCGAGAACACCAGCATGAAGAATCTGCTGGGCAAGCTGGGTCGCGAGACCTTCCTGCTCGACCTTGCGCCAGGTTCTGCCGTACCCGAGGTGCCAGAGTTCAACGGCCGTATGCCGGATGAACGCACCCTAGAAGTGGATCTCGACAAAAGCCAGTCACTCAACAGCCTGTTCGAGCAGTTGTCGAACCAGCAGGTGCAGGTCGTGAGCATGCGCAACAAGGCCAACCGGCTGGAAGAGCTGTTCGTCAATCTGGTCGAAGAGGGGAGAAAAGCATGAATCTGGCCATCTATTACATCGCCTTCAAGAGCATTCTGGCCAAGGAGGTGAGCCGCTTTACCCGGATCTGGATCCAGACCCTAGTGCCGCCCGCCATCACCATGAGCCTCTACTTCGTCATCTTCGGCAACCTGATCGGTTCGCGCATCGGTGACATGGGCGGCTTCACCTACATGGAGTTCATCGTGCCCGGCCTCATCATGATGTCGGTGATCACCAACTCCTACTCCAACGTCGCCTCCTCCTTCTTCAGCGCCAAGTTCCAGCGCAACGTCGAGGAGCTGCTGGTGGCGCCGGTGCCCAACTACGTCATCATCGCCGGTTACGTGGGCGGTGGCGTGGCGCGCGGCCTCTGCGTCGGCCTCATTGTCACCCTGGTGTCGCTCTTCTTCGTGCCGCTGCAGATCCACCACCTGTTCAGCGTCTGCGTCACCGTGCTGCTCACCGCCATCCTCTTCTCGCTGGGTGGCCTCATCAACGCGGTGTTTGCCAAGACCTTCGACGACATCAGCATCATCCCCACCTTCGTGCTGACGCCGCTCACCTATCTGGGCGGCGTGTTCTACTCCATCAGCCTGCTGCCCCCCTTCTGGCAGGGGGTCTCCCAGGTGAACCCCATCATCTACATGGTGAACGCGTTCCGTTACGGCTTCCTCGGTATCTCCGACGTGCCGCTCGGCACCGCCTACCTCATCATCATCGGCTTCATCGTAGCCCTCTACGGTCTGGCCTGGTGGCTCATCTCGCGCGGCACCGGCCTGCGCCACTGATTGCCAAAACGGGCACCTCGCGGTGCCCGTTTTCATTGTCCTGCCGGCCTCGGGATGACTTAGACCCGGATAGCGTGATCCTTTAGCAGCCGGGCGGTGAGCTCAAGCTTTTCGTTGCGCTCGGCGGCCCGCTCGGGAACCGTGACGCCCCCCTGCTCATCGACCCGCTCCTGACCGAAGGCATCGTCGATAGCCTGCGTCATGGCGGAGCGACCAGCAGCGAGCTCGGGATCGATCAGGCTCTCCTGCATCCGGATCCGGTTCTCGCTGGCCGCCAGCTGCAGTTCATCCAACTGGGTGGCGAGAGTGACAATCCGGTTATCGACCCGCTGGGCCAGTTCGAAGAGACGGTTTTCATTCCCTGCCGCCATCGCCAGTCCATCTAGCTGCTCCCCTTTGCGCTGATCAAAGTTGCTTACCGCACGAGCAGCCAGCTCCAGTGCATACGCCTTGGTTGCCATGGCGTTGACTCCGCCCTCCCAACCGACATCGGACCCCACCCCCAGTGTCACGCCAAGGGTGGTATGGAACTTGGCTCCCTGTGGCCCGAAAGCCGCAGTGGCACCGGCCGATGCACCGACCCCCAGATTGGCGGAGGCGCGTACCTTGGCCGAAAGGCTATAGGCATCCGCATACTGGCTCTTGAGCAAATTGAGCTGGGCACTCCCCTCAGCTTTCATACCAGCAAAGGCCGAGACGTTGGCCGTTACGCTGACCACTGGACCATTTGGGGTCATGATAGCCGCAGCTCCGGCCTCCAGCTTGGCATTGGCGACCACCTCGGCAGAGCCAGCCAACTTGGCGTTAAGCAGATTGCCGATAGTCCAGCTCCCCTCAACCGACAGCCCCAGCCTGCTCACCAGCTCGGCACTGGCCCCGATGCGAAGCAGACTAAGGTCATGGGGCCCCGGGGTGTAACGCGATCCGTCGGTATCATTGACGATCTTGTTCACCGGATTGAACACCAATGAGCCCTCCGCCTTGCCAATCACCAGCTCGGCCTTGGCACTCGCCTTGTTCTCCTGGGTCAGAGCCACCTTGCCGGCAAACTCTCCTACCGGTGTGTCGCGACGCCCCTCCCACTTGCCAATCTCGATCTTGGCGAAAGCCTCCACCAGCGCACTGGCACTGACCAGCCCGAGCCCACCAAAGGCCTTCTGGCTCACAGGCTCACCCGGTTTCAGCTCCTTGCTGGCCGCAGAAAGAGGGCTCTTGAGCTCGGCCAGTACACCACTCTGATAGTGCTTGCCTGATGCGGCCTCTCCCTGCCAGAGCGCCTTCTCCTGCGCCTCGCGCTCAAGCCAGGGCTCATCCAGTCCATCCACCAGCGCGGTCAGCAGCTCGGTCCTGAGCAGGCCAATCTCCCCCTGCTTGCTCACCTGCTGCTGAATGCTGAGATCCAGAACCTCCTTGAGGTGGCCCAGCCCCAGCAACTGACTGTGGGTAAGCAGGATGTCGCGACCATTTTCCTCGGCAGTGGCTTGGGGCTTGAGATCACCCAGTGCGGGCAGAGCCTGACGCAAGGTCCCGCAAAACAGCTGCCACTCGTGGCTTGCTGCGACCTCTTCACGGGTCGGTGCCCGCTCAAGCCGTCGCGCCATCATCCCCTCACTCACCCCGAACATCAGGTCTAGCCCCCCTTGCAGCTCCCGCTTGAACAAGTCGTTGGCCCCCTCCTGTTGCAGGCGAGCCAACTCGCTGCACCACTGGCGGATCTGCTGGTTACTCTCGATAGGCTGATTGACTCTCCCCTGCTCGTTGCAGACCCACGCCAACTGAAATGAGGGAGGCTTGCCACCCTGCGCCAACGCCTGACGGCGGACAGCGATGTCATCGACCAGTTTTTGCAACACGGGATCCTGCTGACGAGAGCGGTTCTTGCCCGAGTCGATCCAGAACTGCAGCGCCTGTTCAATCTTTGCCAGCCCGGCCAGTGAAAGCGTTGGCTGGGCCTGATAGTGCCGCACTGCCTGCTTGACCGCCTTGAGTTCCGGGCTCTGCCGATGGCCAATACCACGGCGGATCCCCCTATCGAACTCCCGGTTACCGGCATCCAGCAGCCGTAATCTGGCGTTACCAAGGCGAGCAGTAGCAGGAGGTGTAGCATCAGAGCTTGTCTGCTGATGACGGCTTACATCGATATCCGGGGAGGCAATTTTCATGGCAAGAAACCTGCGTTGATGAGAGAGAAGATCCTCAGCGTACGCAGCCCCCCCTTGTCACCCTGTCAGCGACGGTCCCGCTTTTTTAGGATTCGGACTGACCCGTAAAAGATGTCTGTCAGCTCACAATTTCGGCACAATCACCCGCCCCTCCGACCAAAAACGCTAAAAAAATGACGACAAGTGATAAGCAGCCACCGATCAGCCGCATAGGGTGTCACTCTCCCCCTGCCCGAGGTTTGGCCATGTATCACGCTCTCATCACCGCCCTGTACACACAACTTGGACTTCCGCTTCCGGTGGCCGAACAGACAGCCACCACCCTCGCCATCAACGACGAACTGGTGCTAACGCTGGCAGAGGATGAGGGCCATCTGGTGATCTATCTGCTGCTACCGGGCCACGCCATGCCCAACACGCCCCTGCTCAACCACCTTGGCGACGAGCCGGTGTTTCTGCTGGATCAGACCGAACAGGGAGAGACCCTGATCTGGGCCCGCGAGTGGCTCGATCATCTGACGGTCGACAGCCTGCTGCTACTGCTCGAGCGGGCCATCGAGCTGGCTGCCGAACTGCTGACCCACCAGCACGACCGAGAGCAATCGACACAGCCACAGCATCCCGCCTCCACAACCGCCACCATCAGGGTCTAGCGCCCCCATTCTGGTCACTGTCTCGCAAAATCAAGATTTATCTTGTTTGGCATGGGTTTAGTCATTGCGGCTCAATCGGGAATTGTTAGAATTCATCCCTCTCTATAAAGAGGTAGAACATGCCTGCGTTGTTGCGCATGCTGGCCAATCTGGCGCTGGGGGGATTCTTCCTCGCCTCCGCTGGGTTCAAGCTGGTCTCCCCCGCCCTGTTCATCGAGCAGATCGGCGCCTTTGGCCTGATCTGGCCGTCACTGATCCCGCCAGTGGCCTGGGGGCTGATCGCCCTTGAGCTCTGCGCCGGGCTTGCAGTCATCGCCAACCGGCGCTGGGGACTGTGGCTGGTGATCGGGCTGCTCGCCCTGTTTATTCAGGTGTTGGGCTATGGCGTTGCCATCGGGCTCGACATCTCTTGCGGCTGTCTAGGCAGGGCTGACCTCAGCTCATTGCCGGAGGCCATTGTGCGGGATCTGCTGCTACTGACGCTTGCGGGCGCCCTGCTGCGAACTTCCCGCCCCGTTTTTCCCGTTCTAAAGGAGTAGTGACATGATGACATTGCGATCCCGCACTCTGCTGGCCTCGCTGATCGCCGCCAGCTTTGCCCTCGGTGGCTGTGGCGACAACCAGTTCGAGCAGGAGGTGAAGCTGGAGCAGTCGGCGGTGCAGCTGGCGCAAGAGACGCAGCAGGGGGGCTATCAGCTGCTGACCGTGGCCGAGCTGAAGACCCGGATGGACAAGGGCGAGGAGCTGGTGATCATCGACACCATGCCCTATGAGGACTCCTACAAGAAGGAGCACATCCCGGGCGCCAAGAACTTCGTCTTCGTGAAAGAGGCCAAGGCCGGTGATAACTGGAGCGAAATCGTCGAGGGGAGCGGCACGGCGGAGCAGTTCCAGGCGCTGCTGGGTGAAGACAAGTCCCGCCCGGTGGTGATCTACTGCGGCTTCGTCAAGTGCGGCCGCAGCCACAACGCTGCCGCCTGGGCGGTGACTCAGGGCTATCAGCAGGTCTATCGGGTGCCGGGCGGCATCTTCGCCTGGAAAGGAGCCGGTTACCCCGTCTCTGCCGAGTAACCGCGTCTGCCCACAAGGCAACACAGCCGATATGAAAGAAGCCCGCAACTGCGGGCTTCTTTCATATTGGGCAACACTCGGAGTTAACTGGCGGCCTGCGTCTGCACCGTCTCCACGTTGGCCAGTTGCTGCTTGCCCAGCAAACGCTTGGTGATCATCGCCGCCATAATGGAGCCGTTGACGTTGAGGGCGGTTCGGCCCATATCCACCAGCGGCTCGATGGCGATCATCACTCCCACCAGCGCGATGGGGAAGTTGAGGGTGGAGAGCACGATAAGCGCAGCGAAGGTGCCGCCACCGCCGACGCCAGCCACTCCGATGGAGCCCAGCGCAATCACCGGCAACAGAGTCAGCAGGAACAGGGGATCAAACGGGTTGATGCCGAGCATGGGGGCAATCATCGCCACCATCATGGCCGGATAGATACCGGCGCAGCCGTTCTGGCCGAGGTTGGCACCGAACGAGGCGGCAAAGTTGGCGATGCTGGCGGGCACACCAAGGCGCTGCTGGGTCTCGATGCTGAGCGGAATGGAGGCGGCGCTGCTGCGGGAGATAAAGGCGAAGGTGAGCACGCCCCACACTTCCCGAAGATAGTGCAGCGGGTTCTGGCCGATCAGCAACAGGATCACCATGTGCACCGCAAACATCGCCAGAATGGCGACGTAGCAGACCAGAATAAAACCGAGCAGGCTGAGGATCTCGCTCAGCGGATAGTGGGCCACCACCCGGGCGATCAGCGCCATCACGCCATAGGGGGTGAGCGCAATCACCACCCGCACCATCTTCATTACCCACAGTTGCAGAGTGTCGATGGCGACGGCGGCGCGAGCGCCAGCCTCTGGATGCTCCGCCTTCAACTGCAGCAGGGCAACCCCGGCCAGCACGGTGAAGATCACCACCCCGATCACCGAGAGACCGCGGCTGCCCGCCATATCGGCGGCAAAGTTGGTGGGCACCAGCGAGAGCAGCAAGGCCGGCAGGGTCTGGGCACTGTCGATGGTGCTCATGCTCTGTTGCAGCGCAGCCGTGTCGCTGCCGTGGCTCAGCTGCCCCTCGGCAGTGAGACCACTCAGATGGGTCACCGTCATCCCCACCACACCGGCGATCATCACCAAGGTCAGCATGGAGCCGATCAACACGGCGCTGATCTTGCCGAGGGACTGGGCCTGCTCCAGCTTGTTGATGGCAGAAAGGATCGAGGTGAACACCAGCGGCATCATCACCACCTTGAGCAGGCTGACATAGCCGACGCCGATGATATTGACCCACTCCAGGGTCTGCTGGACGCCGGCATCATCGGCGCCCCAGCCCAGTTGCAGCGCCAGCCCGAACAGGGCGCCAAACAGCAGACCCGCAAGCACCTTGCGCGAGAGCGGCAACCCGGAGGGTAACCGGGTGAGAGCAAAACAGAGCAGACAGAAAACAAGTGATGCAATCAGGACAAACATCATGAATACCTGTAGCGGCCATCAGGCCGAGAGTGGATTGAAACAAAGGAGGATGCGGGCAGGGCCGCAGAACAAAACGCCGGAATGCAGGAGAGTGCAGGCGTGAAAAAGCAGCGGACGCCCGGGAAGGCGTCCGCTGGCAATCGGGAGAATTACTTCTTTACGGTGACGACGCGGTTGTCGATAAGACGGGCCTTGCCAAGATAAGCAGCCATCAGGATCACCAGCTGCGCGCTCTCGTCAGTGGCAGATTCGAGGGTGGCGGCATCGACGATGTCGATGGCATCGGTACGAAAACCGGCGTTGTCGAGGCGCTGGCTGGCCTGCGCCACCAAGGAGGGCAGGTGGTGGTCACCCGCTTCAATCTGCTCGGCGATCCAGTTCATGGTGCGCGCCAGCTCGGGAGCAATGGCACGCTCGGCGGCCGTCAGATAGCCGTTGCGCGAAGAGAGCGCCAGCCCGTCTTCAGCCCGCACGGTCGGCACGCCGACGATCTCGATGGGCATCGCCATGTCGGCCACCATCTTGCGAATGAGCGCCAACTGCTGGTAATCCTTCTGGCCAAAGCAGGCCACATCCGGCTGTACCAGATTGAACAGCTTGGTGACGACAGTGCTGACCCCGCGGAAGTGACCCGGACGCAGCGCCCCCTCCAGCAGATTGGAGAGACCCGGCACCTCGACGAAGGTCTGGCTCGCCAGCCCCTGCGGATACATGATCTCCGGGGTCGGGGTGAACACCATATCGACCCCGGCCGCTTCCAGCGCAGCGCAATCCTGCTCCAGAGTGCGCGGGTAGTTGGCAAGATCCTCGGCCTTGTCGAACTGCATCGGGTTGACGAAGATGCTGACCACCACCTTCTCGGCGTGGCTGTGCGCCTCTTTCACCAGCGTCAGGTGGCCCTGATGCAGATTGCCCATGGTGGGCACGAATGCGATGGCACGCCCTTCACGGCGCCATTGGGAGATCTGCTCACGCAGAGCGACGGGATTATTTACGACCAACATCAGCAGTTCACCTTCCGATAAATCAAAAAGAGAGACGGGTTGCATCCACAGATAGCGCTCGGGCGGGATGGGGCACGAACATAGCTATCAGCAGTTCACCTTTAGATGAATCAATAAGATACGGATTAGCTATACAGATTAACTGTGCGAGGCTGAGAAGCAGAGACGGGGGCCGCAGCCCCCATCATGCAACCGCCAGGATCAGTTGAAGCAGTGCTCCGGGCCGGGGAAGCTCCCCTCGCTCACCTGCTGGACATAGAGGCGGATGGCGGCACGCACATCGCCGGTCTCGGCCAGGAAGTTCTTGGTGAACTTGGGCACATAGCCGGAGGTGACGCCAAAGGCATCGTGCATCACCAAAATTTGACCATCGGTCGCGGGGCCGGCACCAATGCCGATCACCGGGATGCGAAGCGCCTTGGTGATGCGCTCGGCCAGCGCAGTGGGCACACACTCGAGCACCAGCAGCTGGATACCGGCCGCTTGCAGTTCGAGGGCCTGGCGGTAGATCTCCTGCGCCTGAAACTCATCGCGCCCCTGCACCTTAAAGCCGCCAAAGACGTGGACGGATTGCGGGGTGAGGCCGAGGTGACCGCACACCGGCACCCCGTTGCGGGTGAGGTGGCGGATGGAGTCACACAGCCAGTCGCCCCCTTCCATCTTCACCATGCGGGCACCGGCCGCCATCAGGCGGGCAGCGTTCTGGTAAGTCTGCTCGGGAGTGGCGTAGCTCATGAACGGCATGTCGGCGACCACCAGTGCCTTGCTGGCACCGCGCGCCACACAGCGGGTGTGATAGACCATCTCATCCATGTTGACCGCCAGGGTATCCTGACCCCCTTGCAGCACCATGCCCAGTGAATCGCCGATGAGCAGCACGTGGGCCCCCTCGTCGTCGAACAGCTTGGCAAAGGTGGCATCATAGGCGGTGATGGCGGTGAACTTTTGACCTTCCTGCTTCATCTTCAGCAGGCTGGCGGTGGTGATCTTGCTCATAGAGGCTCCTGTACGTCTGCACGCGGGGCAATGATGGCCAAATCATTGTGCGGGCAGCGGGCAACCAGTAGGGCGAGCGGGGTGCCGCAGGGCAGCACCAGAGCAGGCGCAATTTCGGCAAGGGGCAGCAGCACGAACTCCCGCTCCTTCATGCCGTAGTGGGGTACGATCAGGCGCTCATGGTTGATCACCTGATCCCCATAGAGCAGCAGATCGAGATCCAGAGTTCTCGGCCCCCACCGCTCATCTTTGCGCACACGTCCCTGTTCCAGCTCGATTTTTTGTAATTGATCCAGCAGCGCAAGGGGCGCGAGCCGGGTATTGAGCCGGGCCACGGCATTGACGTAGTCCGGTTGGTCAGCAGGCCCCATGGGGCGGCTGCTGTAAAACGACGAGGCCTCCACCAGCACAGATTCCGGCAACCTTGCCAAGGCAGCAACGGCGCGACGAGCCTGACCCAGCGGATCAGACAGGTTGGAACCAATGGCGATGAAGACCTCGGTCATCACGTCTGTGGTCACTCGGCCACTTTCGGTTTGCGGCGACGGGGGCGACGACGGTTGCGGCTGTTGCTGCTGCGCTTCTCGCCATCGTGGCTGCGGGCCTCGCCGCGCTCACCGCTGGCCGGGCGACGGGTCGCTTCACGCTGCAGTTGCGGGCGCACATCCGGATTGGAGGCAACATAGCGCTCCCACCAGCTGGCCAGCTCACCGAGACCGCGCTCGACCCGGTTGCGCAGCAACAGGAAGTCGAACGCCGCGCGGAACTTGGGATGCTCCATGGCGCGCTCGGGGTGCTTGCCCTGACGACGGGTCAGACGCTGTTGCAGTGCCCAGATATCGCGGACATCTGTGGTGAAACGGCGGGGAACGGCGATGATCCGCACCTGATTGTCCAGCACCTCGTTGATCGCCAGCATGAAGGCGTCATACCAGGGCAGGCCGCTCTCGTTCTCCAGCACCCGACCACGGGCCTCGACGCAGCCCCACAGCAGGGTGGCGTAGAGGAAGGCGGGAGTGACGCGCTTGTCTTCGCGGACGCGGGTGTCGGTATCGATCAGCGCCTGCTCGATAAACTGCTCGTAGGGCGAGTTGCCGTGCGGGGTAAACAGCGCAGCCACTTGTGGGAAGAGCTGCTGGAACAGACCGAACTCGCGCAGCAACTTGTAGGTTGCCAGACCGTCGCCAGCCAAGAACAGCTTGAGGGTCTCCTCAAACAGGCGGGCAGCAGGGATGTCTTGCAGCAGTGGCGCCAGCTCCTTGATGGGGGCGGCGGTACGCGGGCTGATGGTCATATCCAGCTTGGCGGCAAAGCGCACGGCGCGCAGCATGCGCACCGGATCTTCACGATAACGGGTCTCGGGATCGCCGATCAGCTCAAGCTTGCGCTCAGCCAGATCTTCCAAACCCCCTTCGAAATCGTGCAGGGTGAAATCTTTGGCGCTGTAGTAGAGGGCGTTGACGGTAAAGTCGCGGCGCTCGGCATCCTCTTCGATGGTGCCGTAGACGTTGTCGCGCAGCAGCATGCCTTCATCAGACTGGGCCGACACATGTTTGCTGGTATTGACCTGATGGTGGTGACCCCGGAAGGTGGCCACTTCGATCACGTCACGACCAAAGACAATGTGGGCCAGGCGGAAACGACGGCCAATCAGGCGGCAGTTGCTGAACAGCGCCTTGATCTGCTCCGGCGTCGCATCGGTTGCGATGTCGAAATCCTTGGGCGTCTTCCCGAGCAGCAGATCCCGGACTCCGCCGCCGACCAGGTAGGCCTCATAGCCCCCTTTGTTCAGGCGATAGAGCACCTTGAGTGCATTCTCGCTGATCTCTTTGCGCGAAATAGGGTGCTGATCACGGCTTAAGGTACGACGTTGACCGGCGACACGGGCTGGAATGGGGGATTCCACCGACTGCTCGCCGTCTTCCTTGCCGAGCACCTTGCGGCAAAAGTTTGCGATCTGGGAAAAAATGGTACACCTCTTCATGACTTCTAAATTGACGGGAGGCCAAAAAATAGCGGCCTATCATAGCTCACGCCTAACCAAATGAAAAACCGTGCTGACAATTGATCCCGTTTGAAACGGATCATCCCGATAAAATCACAATCAACAGCGGCAATTTACGCTCAATCAAACAAAAATCGACCTGGTCGACTCAGCAATCCGCGAGCGGGATCTTCTCGCTGGCGGGCACCCGTTCGAGCTGCCAGTTGGCGATACCCCACTCGATGATCTCGTCGATCCGGCTTGCCATCAGCTCGGGCGGCGGGCACTGACCGAGGAAGTGCAGCGCCTGCCACAAGGCCGGTCTCACCTCATCGAGCGCGAGGGCCGGCGCATGGTTCTGCTTGGAGAGCTTGTTGCCATCGGCCAACACCGCCAGCGGCAAATGCACCCAGTCGGGCACCGGCGCCCCCAGGGTCTGATAAAGGGCAATCTGGCGCACCGTGGGTTCGAGCAGATCGGCGCCGCGCACTATCTCGGTAATGCCGCTGTCCATATCATCCACCACCACCGCCAGGTTGTAGGCATAGAGCCCGTCGCGGCGGCGGATAATGAAATCCTCCTCGGCGAGCGCCGCCGGGACCGCGATATGGCCCTGCAAACGATCGTCGAAGTGGTAGACCGGATGGTGCTGCCGCAGCCGGGCTGCGCAACCTTCGGCCGCAAGCCCGAGGGTGCGGCAGTGGCCGCTGTAGAGACCGCCCGCGGCCATGATTTCGCGCCGGGTGCAACGGCACCAGTAGAGATCCCCCGCCCGATAGAGCTGGTCGATGATCTCGTCATAACGGCCGTGGCGCGCGCTCTGGAACATCACCTCCCCATCCCACTCGAGGCCATATGCTTCAAGAGTCTTGAGGATCAGATGCGCTGCCCCTGCCATTTCCCGCGGCGGATCGATATCTTCGATGCGCACCAGCCAGCGTCCCTGCTGCGCTCTGGCCTGCAAAAAGCTGCCGAGGGCGGCGATCAGCGAACCGAAATGAAGCGGGCCTGAGGGTGAGGGGGCAAAGCGGCCGACATAGGGACGCGCAAGGGGTGAGGACGGGGGATTCACTGGCATGACTGTTCGGGTAAGCGATTCATTGAGGCTGCATTCTGGGGCGCGACCGCCAAAAGCTCAATAAAAAAGGGAGCCCGCGAGCTCCCTTTTTCATATACCAGAGGGTCGGGATCAACCGGCCATCTGTTTTTCCTTGATCTCGGCCAGCGTCTTGCAATCGACACAGAGGTCGGCAGTCGGACGGGCTTCCAGACGACGGATACCGATCTCGATACCGCAGTGTTCGCAGTAACCGAAATCATCGTCTTCAAGCAGCTGCAAGGTCTTCTCGATCTTCTTGATCAGCTTGCGTTCACGGTCGCGGGTACGCAGTTCAAGAGCGAACTCTTCTTCTTGCGCGGCACGATCCACGGGATCCGGGAAGTTGGCAGCCTCGTCTTTCATATGGTCGACGGTACGATCAACTTCCTGCATCAGTTGGTTGCGCCAGGCACCCAGGATCTTGCGAAAATGCGCCTTTTGTTGGTCATTCATGTACTCCTCACCCGGCTTTTCCTGGTAAGGCGCGACACCCGCAATGGCCAGGGGGCCCAGAGATTTCCTGTTTTCGCCTGTTGGCATGCCCTGTCTCCTAATTCAGCACGCTACCCGTGCCATCCATAAATTGAGGGCGACATCTATAGCAGAAGGGTAACGGGTAAGCAAACGAGCCGTACCAATAATGTTACCCACTCCAATATTTATGCACTCCCCTCGGGTAACAGGTGACCAGATTCAAACGGGATAAACCCTTGAGCCACCATGCCTTGCACCCCAACATGGGGCCGATAGCATAAAATTTCAACCCCCGCCGCGATTGCCTGCTCAATTAGCAGACTATAGTGCGGATCTATATGGGTTGCAGGGCGCATCCGGCTTATTCCGGAGTGCAACACCATAAAGAGCAGCACGGCCCTGTGGCCCGCCGCTTTCATCGCCATCAACTCGCGCAAATGCTTGGCACCACGGGCGGTGACCGCATCGGGGAAGTAGCCCATGCCAGCCTCCTCCCGCTCGTCGAGCAGGGTGACCGATTTTACCTCGATGTAACAATTGCCCTTTTCGTCATCTTCCAGCAACAGATCGATGCGACTGTTCTCTTCGCCATACTTCACCTCGGTGCGCAACCGGCTGTAACCCGCCAGCGGAGCGATAGCCTCCTGCTCGATCAACTCCCGGGCGATCTGGTTGGCGCGCGCCGTGTTGACGCAGATAAAGTGGCCCGCCGGGCTCTCGGCGATCTCCCAGCTGTTGGGCAGCTTGCGCTTGGGGTTATCGGAGGTGGAGTACCAGACCCGGGTGCCAGGATCGGCACAACCGGTCATGGCACCGGTATTGGCGCAGTGGATAGTGATGACCTCGCCGTTATCGAGTTGCACATCGGTCAAAAAGCGCTTGTAGCGGGCCACCAGCTGGCCCGATTGCAGGGGGGGATCAAAGATCACGGGTTAGCCCTCCGCGCGTCTTCTTTTACCCGGGCACGCAGCGGCCAGCAGGCAAGCGGTTCGTAGCGAACCCCGTCCGGGGTCGAGATGGATTGATAGAGGCAAAACTCATCGGCCTGCAGCAGAAAATTTGGGGCAGGCAGGATGGCAGGCGCCTCACCCGCCTTGCGCGACAGGGTGACGTGGGGGCGATAACCCTGCTCGCCATTGCCAAGGCACAGCTTCTCACCGTGGCGGCGCAGCGCCTTCGCCAGCACGGTCAGCTCGTTGGGCCACTCCTTCGGGCCAATCCAGGCAGCCTTGGCCCGGCTGAACCAGCCGGTCTCATCCAGCCTGATGGAGAGCGGCGGACAGTGCTGACGCTCCACGGCGGCGATCAGGCGGCGGGTGGTCAACTCGTCTGCCTCACCCAGAAAGGCGAGGGTCAGGTGGAGGTTGGCTTGCGGCACCGGCTGACCGGGCCAGGGCAGCTGATCGCGCCAGGCGATGAGCTCGGGGGCGAGCTCCTTGACGGGCAGGGCAAAGAAGAGTTTGGCCATGTGGTGATAATGCCTTTTTCACGCTCATTGGATGGGCCCATTCTATGGCAGCTATCCGGCCATGTCTCGCCAGCCTCCCGCCCGAGTGGCCATATCCGCACATCCACTCACGGTGGCGCGGGCGGCTGTGGCAGAATAGGCGCCGTTTTACCGGTTGCCACAGAAGGTGCTCATCGCTTTGTCCCAGCTCCCCATCGTTTCGGTATTGCCCGAACTCTTTGCCGCCCTCGACAGCCACACCAGCGTGATCCTGCAGGCGCCTCCAGGCGCGGGCAAATCGACTCTGCTGCCGCTGGAGCTGGTGCGCCAGAACCGGCTGCCCGGCCGCATCATCATGCTGGAACCAAGGCGCCTGGCTGCGCGCAATATCGCCACTTTTCTGGCCCGTCAGCTGGGGGAGAAGGTGGGCGAGCGCATCGGCCTGCGAGTGCGTGGCGAGAGCCGCACCAGCTCAGCAACCCGGCTCGAGATCGTCACCGAAGGGGTGCTGACCCGGATGTTGCAGCAGGACCCTGAGCTGACTGGCGTCTCGCTGGTCATCTTCGATGAATTCCACGAACGCAGCCTGCACGCCGATACCGCGCTGGCTTTCGCCATAGAGAGCCAGCAGGGATTACGCGATGACCTCAAGCTACTGGTGATGTCCGCAACCCTGGATGGCATGGCACTGGAGACCTTGCTGCCAGATGCCCCTGTGGTTCGCTCCGAGGGGCGCGGCTTTCCCATCGACTACCACTACCGCCCCGCCAACCGCCAGCAGTGGCTGGAGCCGCAGGTCGGCGCCGTGGTGCTCGAAGCGCTGGCCGAGCAAGATGGCAGCCTGCTGGTCTTTCTGCCCGGACAGGGTGAGATCGAGCGGCTGGCGCAGTGGTTGGCAGACAAACTGCCGGACGACGTGACCCTCGCCTCCCTCTACGGTCGCCTCGATATGGCGGCCCAGCAGGCAGCCATCGAACCGGCACCAGCGGGCCGCCGTAAGCTGGTGCTCACCACCAATGTGGCGGAGACCTCCCTCACCATCGAGGGGATTTCGGTGGTGATCGACAGCGGGCTGGAACGACGGGCCTCCTATGATCTGAAAAGCGGCGTCACCCGACTGGAGACCCGCCAGATAGCCAAATCCTCCGCCACCCAGCGGGCCGGTCGCGCCGGTCGTCTCGGCCCCGGCGTCTGCTACCGGCTCTGGAGCAGCGAGGTGCAGGAGCGGCTCGCCGAGCAGAGCCCGCCAGACATCCTCACTCAGGAGCTGACCGGCCTGCTGCTGGACGCCGCCCAGTGGGGGGCAAAGGTGGAAGATCTGCCGCTGCTGGACATGCCCCCAGCCGCCGCGGTGGCCAGCGCCCAGCGGCTGCTGGTGGCTCTTGGCGCCATGAAGCCGGAGGGTGAGCAACAACTCACTCCCGCTGGCCGTGCCATGGCGGCCTTCGGTACCCACCCTCGTCTCGCCCGCATGCTGCTGCGCGCCCGCGAGCTGGAGTCCGAGGGTCTGACAGGGATTGTCGCCGATGCTGCTTATCTGGTGGCGTTGCAGGAAGAAGATCTGCGAGGATCGGAGCGCCTCTCTGTGCTGTTCCACCGCCGTCAAAACGCCCTGCGCCAGAACGCTGCCCGCTGGTTTGAACGGCTTGGCGCCCGCCCTGCCAATGCACAGGGCCAGTGGCTGGGGCTGCTCTGTGCCCTCGCCTGGCCGGATCGCATTGGCAAACTGCGTAGCGGCAGTCGCTATCAACTCAGTGGTGGGGTGAGCTGCGATCTGGTAGAAGGTCATCCCTGTCAGGGACAAGGGGCCCTCATCGCCATCGAGATGGGGCAGAATGATCGCGGCAGCCGCATCTTTATCGCCGAACCGGTCGATCTGGACGAGCTGGTACGCCTGCTGCCGGAACTGGTAAGCGAACGCCAGTGGTTCGACTGGGATGAACGGGAAGAGCGGGTGCGCGCCGAACGCCAGCAGGTGATCGGCGAGCTGGTGCTGAGCCAGCGACCGCTGACCGAACTCTCTGACGAGCAGAAAGGGCGCTGCCTGCTGCAAGGCATTCGCCGCAAGGGGCTGCACGTGCTGCCTTGGGACGAGAGCAGCGAAGGGCTGCTGGCCCGTCTGCGCTGCGCCCGTGAGTGGCTGCCCGATGAGGGGTGGCCAGCCATGGATGACGACAGCCTGCTGGCCGACCTAGAACAGTGGCTGCTGCCAGCGGTGAGCGGCATGACCCGGTTGGAGCAGTTGAAAAAGCTCAACCTCGGCGACATCCTGCGCCAATCCCTGCCCTGGCCGCTGCCCAAACGGCTGGACGAGGCACTGCCGAGCCACTTTGCTGCGCCCACCGGCAGCCGGGTGCGGATCCGCTATCAGCCGGGGCAGGCACCGGTGATCCCGGTACGCATTCAGGAGATGTTCGGGCAAGGCTCGACCCCCTGCGTGGCCGATGGCCGAGTACCGCTGGTGGTGGAGTTGCTCTCCCCCGCCCAGCGACCGCTGCAGATCACCGCCGATCTGGCCGCTTTCTGGGCAGGATCCTACGAGCAGGTGAAGAAAGAGATGAAGGGGCGATATCCCCGCCACTACTGGCCGGATAATCCGCTGGAGGCAATGCCGACCAAAGTCACCAAAAAGAAGATGGGCATCTAGGTTCGGCGGGTTAATCCCGCTCGAACGTTCGCGAATGCGACATAACAAGTAGAAAGGAAAGCAAAGAGGATTTATGGCAACCCAACGACGCAAGCGTGCCCCCAAGAAGGCAGCGCCCAAACGCACCATCTGGCGCAAGCTGTTCTGGCTTGGCTTCAAGCTATCCCTGGTGGTGGCGGCCTTTATGGTGGTGTTTGGCATCTACCTCGATACCAAGGTGCGCGAGCGCTTCGATGGCGAGAAGTGGCAGCTGCCGGTGATGGTCTACAGCCGTCCACTGGAGCTCTACCCCAGCCAGCGCCTGTCGCGGGACCAGATGCTGCGCGAGCTCAACATGCTGAGCTACAAGCAGGTGCGCCAGCCTCACACGCCGGGTGAATACACCATCAACGGCAACCGCATCGAGCTTATTCGCCGCCCGTTCGAGTTCTATGACGGCGCCGACGGAGCCCGCGGCCTGCGCCTCACCTTCAACGGCCCGCGCCTTGAGGGGATCCAGTCGCTGGAGAACCAGCGCCAGCTCGGTTACGCCCAGATGGACCCGGTGCTGCTCGATCGCCTCAATACCGAAGATCGGGAAGATCGCCTGCTGGTGCGTATCGCCGAAGTGCCCGACAGCCTGCTGGTGACCCTGCTCACCACCGAAGATCGCGACTTCTACCAGCATGGCGGCGTCTCGCCGGTGGCCATCATGCGCGCCATGTTCGCCAACCTGATCGCGGGTCGCACCGTGCAGGGGGGCAGTACCCTCACCCAGCAGCTGGCCAAAAACTTCTTCCTGACCCGTGAACGCAGCCTGTGGCGCAAACTGCAGGAAGCCTACATGGCGGTGCTGATCGACTATCGCTACAGCAAGGATGAGATCCTGGAGTCCTACCTCAACGAGGTCTATCTGGGGCAGAACTTCTCGCAAGGGGTCTACGGTTTCGGCCTCGCCTCCTACTTCTACTTCGGCATTCCGGTCAACGAGCTGGATATCGATCAGGTCGCCCTACTGGTCGGTCTGGTGAAAGGCCCCTCCTATTACGACCCATGGCGCTTCCCGGAGCGGGCCAAGACCCGCCGTGATCTGGTACTGAAACTGCTGATGGATCACGGCAGCCTGACCCAAGCCGAGTATGAACTGGCCAGCCGTCAGCCCCTCGGCATCATCGCTCGCGGCCAGATGAGTTATGGCCGTACCCCGGCCTTTATGGGACTGCTCAAGCGTGAGATCCAGAGCCGCTTCGGTGCCGATCTGCTCAAGCAGTCCGGCCTCAAGATCTTCACCAGCCTCGACCCCATCGCCCAGCACGCGGCCGAGCGGGCGGTCGAATCGGGCCTCGCCGATATCGAGAAGCTGCGCGGCAAGAAGAAGCTGGAGGCGGCCATGGTGGTCTCCGACTGGCACAAGGGCGAAGTGGTGGCGCTGGTGGGTGGCCGCGATCCCCGCTACGCCGGGTTCAACCGGGCGCTGGATGCCCGCCGCCAGATCGGCTCGCTGGTGAAACCGGCGGTCTACCTCACCGGTCTCTCCAACGGCCTGACCCTGGCGACCCCGCTCAAAGATCAGCCGATCCGCATTCGCGGTCAGGATGGTCAGGTCTGGACGCCGCAGAACTACGATCGCAAGTTCCGCCAGAGCGTGCCGCTGATGGATGCGTTGGCCAGCTCCCTCAACGTGCCGACCGTCAATCTGGGTCTGCAAGTGGGACTGGAGAAGGTTGTCGACACCCTGCACAAGCTGGGAGTCCAGCAGGAGATCCAGCCCTATCCGTCGCTGGTGCTGGGGGCGGTCGCCCTCTCCCCGCTGGAGGTGAACCAGATGTATCTGCCCATCGCCAATCAGGGACTGACCCAGCCGCTGTCGGCCATTCGCGCCGTGGTGAACGGAGATGGCAGCCTGCTCTATCAGCATGATCAAACCGCCAAGCGGGTCACCGACCAGCAAGCAAGCTGGCTGACCCTGTTCGCCATGACCAAGACGGTGAGTCAGGGCACGGCCCGCGCGCTCAGTGCCAAGTTCCCGGGGGCCACCATGGCGGCCAAGACAGGCACCACCAACGAGCTGCGCGACTCCTGGTTTGCCGGGATGGACAACAACGAGCTGGTCAGTATCTGGGTCGGTCGCGACGACAACACCCCGGCAGGTTTGACCGGTGCCAGCGGAGCCCTGCAACTCTTTAGCGGCTACATGAGCCAGCGTGGCGTCAACAGTCTGGGATTGAAGATGCCGGAAGGGGTCACCTGGGCCAACTTTTCACGTGCCAGCGGCACCCGCGTCGCCAGCGACTGCCCGGGCAGCCTGCAGGTGCCGGCCAAAGCCTCCACCATGGGCTCCCCGGCCGGTTGCGCCAGCAGTGCGACGCCACGCAGTGCGCTGGATGACTGGTTCGGCGGTTTCTTCAACTAGATCAACGACACGGGCAGCGCAGGCTGCCCGTTCACTATGCTGCTGACAAGGAAACACCATGACCTTTCCGCTGTTTGACTCCATCCACCATGTGGCCATCATCGCCAGCGATTACCCACGCTCGCGCCACTTCTACCACGAGGTGCTGGGGCTGCCCATCATCGCCGAGACCCTGCGCGAGGCACGCCAGTCGTGGAAACTGGATCTGGCCCTGCCGGACGGCAGCCAGCTGGAGCTGTTCAGCTTCCCCTCGCCTCCCGAGCGCCCCTCCCGCCCCGAAGCGTGCGGCCTGCGCCATCTCGCCTTTCGGGTCAGCGATCTTGACCGGGTCATCGCCCATCTGCTGGCCCATCGGGTCGAGGTAGAGCCGGTGCGAGTGGATGAACTGACCGGCAAGCGCTTTACCTTCTTCGCCGACCCCGATGGTCTGCCGCTGGAACTCTACGAAGCGCCGCGCTGAGCCTGCATCGACCAAGCAATCAGCCAAACAAAAGCCGCCCGGTTGCAACCGGGCGGCTTTTCTTATTGCTTCAGGTTATCAGGCGGTAGTCAGCATAACGACAGCCAGCGCCATCACCATCATGCCAGCCCAGCCGATGGGCTTGAGCCGCTCACCGAAGAAGAGCAAACCGCCCAACGCCGTACCGACGATGCCGATAGCCCCCCAGGTGGCGTAGGCAACAGCCAGGTCAATCTGGCCGCCACTTACCGCTTCCGAGAGCAGGGTAAAGGCGCCGAGTACCAGCATGATCCCCAGGAATCCCCACCCCTTGTAACGAAAACCCTTGGAGCGGTTGATGGCCATGTTGGCGCCGATATCGATCAGTGCGGCACCCAATACAATCACAAACGGACTCATGCTGTGGCCTCCGCGTCTACTGACTTGTCTGCGGGCTCATCATGGGTCTCCCCCATGGTCACCATAACAATCCCCACTATCGCGAGAGCCAGGCCAATCAGCTCCTGAACGGTCACATCGTAACCGAGGAACATGACCGACACTATGGTGATCAGGGTGATCCCGAGCCCCTCCCAAAGCGCAAACGCAATACCAATGGAGATTGTTTTGGCGGCTTTCGCCAGCAACCAGTACGAGAAACCGATCAACAGCCACATCGGGATGTAATTCATCCAGCCAGCTCCCTGCTCGGGGATCATGGCAATGCTGGAGGTACCGGCGACCTCGGTCACGATGGCGCCGGTCAAAAACAGCCGGGCCAGAAACATACGACTTAATAACATATAAGATGCCTTTGTTGCTTCGACGGGAGAGATGGTAAACGGGGAGAAGCAACTCGCGACAATCGCTCAGCGTCGATTATTCCGACGCCACAGGTTTGCCTTGTCTTGGTTCGACACGCTAAGGTGATAGTGAAAAACTCCGCCATAGCCTGTAAAAGATGAAGCTATATCAGATAGAACTCTTTGTAGAGTCAGCCAATAGCGGCTCTATTGCCAACACCGCCCGTCGCCTCGGCAAAAGCCGCAGCGCCGTCAGCACCGCCATCGCGGCGCTGGAAGTTGAGCTTGGCGTCGAACTTTTTGAACGAGGCGCCAATCAGAGTCGCCTGACCGAGATCGGCGAGCTGGTGCTTGATGATTGCACTCGCCTGCTGCAGGCAGCCAACAGCCTGCAGCAGAAGTGCAAACATTACGCCTCGGGGGCCGAAGTGGCGCTGCGGGTTGCCCGCGATGACGCCATTCCCGAACCGGTGTGGCGCGAGATGCTGGCCAGCCTGCACAACCAGTTTCCCGGCACCAGTATCTCGCTGGTGCTCGCCTCCCCACCCGAACTGCCAGCGCTGGTGGAAGAGGGATTCGTCGATGCCGCTTTTGGCCTTATTACCGAAGATCAGGAGCGCAGCGGCCTCAATATCGACGTGCTCAACCCGATCCGCACCCTGATGGTGGTGGCCCCCAGCCATCCGCTGGCCGGACTGAAGCGGGTCAAACAGCAGGATCTGACCGATCACACCCAGGTTACCCTCTCGTATGTAGATGAATTTTCTGTAAAAAGCCTGTTACCTGTGGGAGGCCAGCATATCGGTCTCTCCAGCTTCGAGTTGATGCGCAATGCGGTGCTGGACGGTCTGGGCTGGGCGGTGCTCCCCTCGCCACTGATCCAGAGCCAGCTGCGACAAGGCTCCCTGCTGACCCTGAAACACAAGCTCAGCCTGCAGTGGCGGGATTACGGGGTCTATCTGGCGGAAAACGCCTATCACGGCAAGGTGTTGGCCTGGTTGAAGAAGTCGATCCAGGGATATCTGGAACCTTTCGAGTAGCGATAAAGAGGCGGAGCCAGCTCACGATATCTGCTTATCCTGATGATCCGAGCGGATGTGATCGTGCATACTGTTCACATACTCATTGAGCGCCGGAGGCGTAACCGATATGAGCAGTGCCCAAGACAAGGACGATATCTTGCTGGACGACGACATCATCGAACTCGATGATGAGGAGGTCGTGGTCCCCAAGGCACTCAACCCATGGCAAGTGCTGATCGTGGATGATGAGCCGGATATCCATCATGCCACCCGCCTGGCCCTCTCCAACATTCACTACAAATCCCGTCCGCTGGAGCTGCTCAATGCCTACAGCGGCGCCGAAGCTGGCCGCATGCTGGAGGCCAATCCCAGGATTGCGCTGATCCTGCTCGATGTGGTGATGGAGACCGAAGATGCAGGTCTGCGGCTGGTGCACCGGATCCGCAACGAGATGCACAACTCGCTGGTGCGGATCGTGCTGCGTACCGGCCAGCCCGGCCAAGCCCCCGAGCAGCGGGTGATCCTCGATTACGACATCAATGACTACAAGACCAAGACCGAACTGACGGTACAAAAGCTCTACACCACTGTCATCGCATCCCTGCGTTCATACGAAACCCTCAGTGCCATCGACAAGAGTCGGCAGGGGCTCGGCAAAATTCTCGAAGGGGCGGGCGATCTCTACCATCTTCATTCACTCAAGGAGTTTGCCTCCGGCGTGCTGAAACAGATCAGCGCCATTCTCGATGTGGGCACCGAAGGGGCTATCTGCGCCGAGCGCCGTCCCGGAGAACAGGGGCTGGAGATCCTCGCCGCCACCGGCGACTACGAGACTCTGCTGGATGATGGCAAGATCACCGACTTTCCCACCCTCAATGACTCGGTCATGAAGGCACTGGCGGCGCGCTGCAACCGCTTTGAACACCCGCAGGACTCCCTCTATATCGCCGCCCAGAATGGTCGCGAGTTCGTGCTGAGTTTTACCCCGACCCAGCCCCTCGATCCCCTCGAATGCGATCTGCTGGATGTCTTCTGTCAGCGCATCTCGGCGGCCTACGACAACCTCTATCTCTACAACCAGTTGCTGCGCGCCCAGGAGGCTACCGTGGTGGCGCTGGCGGCGCTGGCAGAGTTTCGCGACTCCGATACCGGCGAGCATGTCTTGCGGGTGCAGAAGCTCTCGGATGCCATCGTGGCCGAGTTGAAGCAGATGGCGGCCTATCCCGAGCAGCTGACTCCGGAGTTTGTCGAGATGATCGGCATGGCCTCCATTCTGCACGATGTGGGCAAGGTGGGCACCCCGGATCATATCCTGCACAAGCCCGGCCGTTTCGACCCGGAAGAGCGGGCCATCATGGAGCAGCATGCCGGCATCGGCGCCAATATCCTGCACAAGGCGGGCGAAATGGTGGAGGGAACCAGCTACCTCTCTCTCGGCGCCGAAATCGCCCGGGGCCACCATGAGCACTTCGATGGCAAGGGCTACCCGCAGCAGCTGGCTGGTCAGCAGATCCCCCTGTCGGCGCGGATTGTGGCGGTAGTCGATGTATTCGATGCCCTGCTCAGCAAGCGCCCCTACAAGGAGCCCTGGACGCTGGCGCAGACCATGGAGTATATCCAGTCCCGCTCCGGTACCCAGTTTGACCCTCATGTAGTGACAGCCCTGTCGCGACTGGTCAATGAGTCGAGACTCCCCTACTCGCTCTGACCCTCTTTGCTCGCTACTCCACATGCTCTGCCGGTGACCTTGCTCACCGGCAGGGCATCAAAACAGCCGTTTTGTTGCATCCCGTACACATCAACGCGCCGCAAACAGGAAACATCCTCCTTCTTTGTTAGCGATATCCGCTGAAATATGGTCATTTAACATCACATCGCTATAATATCGGCCTGCAAACCTGATACTAACAACGAAGGAATTATCATGAGCCTGAACCTGGTACCGGCCGGCAAGAGCCTGCCCGACGATATCTATGTCATCATCGAAATCCCGCAGAATGCCGACCCGATCAAATACGAAGTCGACAAGGACAGCGGTGCTATTTTCGTGGATCGCTTCATGTCCACCCCCATGTTCTATCCGTGCAACTACGGCTACGTGAACGCGACTCTCTCGCTGGATGGTGACCCCGTCGACGTACTGGTTCCGACCCCCTACCCGCTGCTGGCCGGTTCCGTCATTCGCTGCCGCCCGGTTGGCGTGCTGAAGATGACCGACGAATCTGGCGAAGATGCCAAGATCGTTGCCGTACCGCACTCCAAGCTGACCAAGCAGTACGACCACATCCAGGATGTGAACGATCTGCCGGAACTGCTGAAAGCCCAGATCCAGCACTTCTTCGAGCGCTACAAAGAGCTGGAAGCGGGCAAATGGGTCAAGGTGGAAGGTTGGGGCGACAAGGCCGCTGCCGAAGCCGAGATCAAGACCTCTGCCGAGCGTTACGCTGCCAAGTAAGCGTCACTTCGCTTGTAAAAAAGGCGCCTTATGGCGCCTTTTTTGTCGGTATTTGCGGCAGCTGACCGGCCGCATCTCCGGCAGGATTGCCCTGAATGTATATTTCACGACCATCTTTCTGGTAAGGACGATAGTAATCACCGCCACAGCGATAGCCACCGCCCGGCTGGCTCATCAGCTCGCAGTTGACCGGCAACACCTCCAGCCACTTGATGGCCTGCTGGTAGCGCAACCACTCCTGCCATTCGTGTTCGCGCGCCAGCTGGTCACGCAGGGCAAAGGTATCCGCAACGGACATCCCCTTGTTGACGATCACCTGACCCGCCATGGCTGGCAGGCTGAGCAGCCCAAACAGCACTATGCTCCAAGGCTTCATAACCCCTCCAGAGTGACTTAATTTCACAATTAAATTAAAAGTCACATCAATCTGTTATCCAGATCACAAAACGAAACATCACCAAAGTGGTTCCGGCTCACCTAGTTGTTAATTATCGTCCACGGCAGGAAGCACCACCATGAAGCTGACCCCCGCGCTGTTGCTCAGCCTCACTCTCTGCACCACTCTTGGTGCTACAAGCAACGCCAGCGAAATCAACATGAGCTGGCAGTGGCAATCCACCGATGGCCAGCGCAAGCACTTCCAGCTGACCACCGACGATCAGGTGATGGCCGCCAGTCGCCACGAGATGAGCCTGCTAAAGGCTTCCCTCACCAATCCGCTGGAGACCCTTTACGCCTACATCAGCCCGCGGCTCTACAACAGCATCAACCTGATCAATCAGAGCAGCCCGGAGACAGCTACCAAATTTCGCAATCTGGAGCAGGCCTTCACCCTGCGGGACGACAGCATGGAGTCGATGCTGTTCTGGCAAGCCTACCAACAGTATCAGGAGGATGCCTTCTACCAGATGAGGGTGATCCCCTGCGTCCATCCGGCCAATCACAAACTGCCTTGCGTGCGACCCGATTACTCCCAGCTCTTCTACCACTTCAAAAGGCATCTCAAGCCACTGGCGCAGCAGTTTGCCGCCAAGGATCTCGCCACCAGCGTCAGCTTGCTGCAGGAGTGGCTAAACGCCATCCCCACCCAACCGGAGCAGCTGGATCACTTCGCGCCGCCGCTGCAGGCGTTGCAGGATAACAAGGCCGACAGCGATGAGAAGGCGCTGCTGATGGCCAGTCTGCTGGCGGAGCTGGCCCCGCAATATGTGCTCAGCATCATCTACCCGGATATCAGCATCGGCAGCGTCTCCCCTGCCTGGCTGGCCATTACGGCAGACAGTGGCGTACCCGGTGATGTTGTGGTGATCAACAATCAGCGCCATGTGCTGCTGACCGGCTCGTCCCTGCTGGCCCAGCAGATGACCATGGCCAAGATCCCCCTCATCAGCGAGTCGCTCTACTGACGCAGACAGCTCAGACCAGCAGCCAATTCATTGATTTTTATCGATGTCATGCCATCCTAGCCGCCCTTGCCAGCCAACCACCTGACTGGCGGGGCGCCGACGCTTCTGAATCGCGATCTTATTTAACACTTTTTAAACAGATCCGATCAGTTTAGGATGAAGCTCGCCCATTCCCTCAATCCGAAACTCGTTATAACATAACAAATGGAGTGTCATCAGGATGAAACATCTCGTACTTACTTTGGCGCTGCTGCCATCTCTGGTCTTTGCTCACAACTTCAAAGATGGCAACCCGGTGCCGCTGGTCAATGTCAGCGACAAGGGTGAGCTGGTACTGAATGGCAAGGAGATCGGCTACCAGCCGTGGCAGAGCACCTCGCTCACCGGCAAGGTGTTCCTGATCCAGCATATTGCCGGTCGCTCCAGTGCCAAGGAGCTGAACGCCCCGATGATCGAGGCGATCAAGGCCGCCAAGTTGCCGCAAGACAAGTACCAGACCGTTACCGTCATCAACAGCAATGACGCCATCTGGGGCACCTCCGGCTTCGTGAAGAGCAGTGCCGAGGACAGCAAGAAAGAGTTCCCTTGGTCCGCCATGGTGCTGGATGCCAAGGGCATGGCGCGCAACGCCTGGGATCTGACGCCGGAAAGCTCGGCGATCATTCTGCTGGATAAAGAGGGCAAGGTGCTGTTTGCCAAAGATGGCCAGCTCGATGCCAACAACATTGCTACCGTGATGGGGCTCATCAAGTCCCATCTCTAAGTCAGAGAGAAAGGGCGCTGATGGCGCCCTTTCCATAAGGGTCTATGGGTCGTATCAAGCTGAAAATCTGGATCTTGCTGCTGGGCTGGTTATGGCTGCAGCCTGCCCTTGCTCGGCACCAGTTTGAATCTGCCCTGCCCGGCCACGACGACCATCACTGCCTGGTTTGCGCCCTCCATCTGGATGGCAAACAGGTCATCACCGCCACCCCCTATTGTTTCCCCGGTTCGACCTCTGTTCTGCCAGCAGTTGCAACCATGCAACGCTCGGCAGATACCGCCACGCTTCACAGCTATGCCATCCGTGCGCCGCCCGCCTCTGCTTTTCTCTATCCCTTTGTTTAATTTCGCTATTTTTTTTGAAAAAGGATTAAAGATGAAAGCAGTTACTCTGTTGCTGGCCGCAGCGGCCTTTAGCGCACACGCCAATCACGACGAACACGAGAGCCACAGCCACGGCGCCCACGAGCATGGCCACGGCCACCTCAATCTGGTGGTCGATGGCGACCAGCTGATGATCGAGCTGCAGGCCCCTGCCGCCGATTTGGTGGGCTTCGAGCACGCCGCCAAGAGCGATGAAGAGAAGGCGCTATACGCCAAAGCCATCGCCCGCCTCCAGCAGCCTGACACCCTGTTCCGCTTCGACCCGGCCGCTGGCTGCAAACTGATCCAGCAGGAGTTGCAAGCAGCCAAAGAAGATCACGGCCATGACCATGACCATGACCATGACCATGACCATGACAAGGCTGCCAGCGACAAACATGAAGACCACCATGATCATGACGAAGCGGGTCACGCCGATATGGGCGCCATGTATACCTACACCTGCGCCACGCCAGCCAAACTCACCGGCCTTGAAGCGACCCTGTTCAGCGTCTATCCGAGCCTTGAGAAGCTGAGCGTGCAGGGGATCCTGCCCACCGGCCAGACCGCGGGCGAGCTGACCCCGTCCGCCAACAAGCTGAGCTGGTAACGCCATGAAAAAAGCCGTGGTTGAGATCCGCGATCTGGCCTTTGCCTGGCCAGGTGGCGACGCCGTACTCGATCTGCCCGCCCTCACCATCCGCGAGGGTGAGCGGGTCTTTATCAAGGGCCCGTCGGGCTCCGGCAAATCGACCCTGCTCGGGTTGCTGGCCGGGATCCAGACCGCCAACCACGGCACCCTGGAGGTGCTGGGCCAACCATTGGCCCGGCTCTCTGGCCGTGCCCGTGACCACTTCCGGGCGGCCAATCTGGGTTATATCTTCCAGCAGTTCAATCTGCTGCCCTTTCTCTCGGTGCAGGACAACGTGACTGCTGCCCTCACCTTCTCGCCCGCCAAACGGGCCCGCCTGCAAGGGAGTCCGGAGCAGGAGGCGCGCCGTCTGCTGGCGGAGCTGCAACTGCCGGACGACGCGCTGCATCGCCCCGTCCATGCCCTCAGCATTGGCCAGCAGCAGCGGGTTGCCGCCGCACGGGCGCTGATCGGTTCGCCACCGCTGGTGATTGCTGACGAGCCCACCTCGGCCCTCGACACCGACAACCGGGCGGCCTTTATCAAGCTGTTGTTCGAGGAGTGCGACAAGCAGGGCTCGACCCTGATCTTCGTCAGTCACGACCCTTATCTCGAACCCCTGTTCCCGCGGGTCGAAAATCTGCAACAGCTCAACCGGAGGGCATCATGCTGAGCACCGTTCAACACTGCGTCTCCCTGATGAATGCCATGCGTACCCACGCGGTACGACAACAAAACCGGAGGGTCACGTGCTAAAGCTCGCCCTGCAAAGTCTCTGGGCCCGCCGCCTTACCGCCGGGCTCACCCTGCTGGCCGTCGCCATCAGCGTCACCCTGCTGCTCGGGGTGGAGCGGGTGCGCACCCAGGCCCGCGAAAGCTTCTCCAACACCGTCTCGGGAACCGATCTCATCGTCGGCGCCCGCTCCGGTCAGGTGAACCTGCTGCTCTACTCGGTGTTTCGCATCGGCAACCCCACCAACAACGTGGGGTGGGACTCCTATCAGGCCATCAAGCAGAAACCGGGCGTAGCCTGGACCATCCCGCTCTCCCTTGGCGACTCCCACAAGGGATTTCGGGTGCTCGGCACCAATGGCGACTACTTCACCCACCTGAAGTACGGTCAGCAGCAGTCGCTGCAACTGCGGGAAGGACGGCCTTTCGAGACGCCGTTTGAAGCTGTGCTGGGCGCCCAGGTGGCCGAGAAGCTCGGCTATCACCTCGACCAATCCATCGTCATCGCCCACGGCGCTGGCAACACCTCGTTCAGCCAGCACGACAACCTGCCATTCAAGGTGGTGGGTATTCTGGCGCCGACCGGCACGCCCATTGATCGCACCATCCATGTGCCGCTGGCGGGGATAGAGGCGATCCATCTGGGCTGGGATACCGGCCGCCACAGCAAGAACGTGACGCCGGAGCAGGCGCTGGCGCAGGATCTCACCCCGAAAACCATCACCGCCTTTATGGTGGGGCTGAGCAACCGCATTCTGGCGTTCCAGCTGCAACGCAGCGTCAACACCTATCCCAAAGAGCCGCTGATGGCGATCCTGCCGGGGGCCGCCCTGCAGGAGCTGTGGAGCCTGATGAGCGTGGCGGAAACCGCGCTGTCGGTCATCGCCGGTTTCGTGGTAGTCGCGGGCCTTATCGGCATGCTGACTACCCTGCTGGCGGGGCTTAACGAGCGGCGCCGGGAGCTCGCCATTTTGCGATCCCTCGGCGCGGGCCCTGCCCACCTGTTCCTGCTGCTGGCGCTGGAGGCGATGGCGCTGACCACGGTCGGTATCGCCCTCGGGGTCGCCGTGCTCTATCTGGGGCAGGGGCTTGCCTCGCCCTGGCTGCTCAGCCACTATGGCCTGCAACTGAGTCTGGGGCTTCCGAGCGCCTACGAGTGGCAGTTGCTGGGGGTAGTCTGGCTGGCAGGCATGGTGATTGGCCTGCTCCCTGCTGCACGCGCTTACCGCTACAGCTTGAGCGATGGCATGAGCATTCGCGTCTAGCGAGACGCCCAAAATCGAAACAGAAGGACAGATGATGAAGTGGAAAATTGTGGCGCTGCTCGCCAGCCTGCTGGTGCAGCCCGCCCTGGCCGCCGATTACAAGACCATCGACTGGGATGTGCTCATCCCGGAAGGGGAGAAACTGCTGCCACCACCCCAGGTCAATCACGAAGATCCCATGTCGGTACCGCAACCGGTGGGTGGGGTGAACAAGAAGCTGGACAACCAGGATGTGCGCATTCCGGGCTTCGTGGTGCCACTGGAGGGGGATGCCAAGAAGATCACCGCCTTCCTGCTGGTGCCCTACTTCGGCGCCTGCATCCATGTGCCGCCGCCCCCCACCAATCAGGTGATCTATGTGAGCTACCCCAAGGGTGCGCCGGTGGATGACCTGTGGGATGCCATCTGGGTGAAGGGCAAGATGCGCACGGTCAGCTCCAGCCACGAGATGGCCACCGCCTCCTACTCGATGGAAGCGGTCGAGGTGAGCGTTTACGAGGAGTAATACTCCCGTTGCAAAAAAAGCGGCCTCCACGGAGGCCGCTTTGTTATCTTGGCATCCCGGTTGGAGTAACATTCAGCTCCAGAACCTGTGCGAATGGAGTCAGCATGGCAGACCTCCCCCCCCCGAAGAAAGAGAGTTCGATCCTGAGCAGCCAGGAGCAGACCCTGCGTCTGGCCCGCAGTCGCGGCATCGACGGCATGCTCACCCGCAACACAGACAGCACCTTCGAACAGCGCGCCACCTTTCGCCATCTGGCGGATCAGGCCGCCCGCCAGCGCAATCTGGAAGCCATCATGGTGATGGCCTCCCGCCACTGTGAAGAGACCGCGGCCGGTGGCGAGATGGACAGCGACTGGCTGACCCGCTTCCTGCAACTGGCGGAAGATATCAGCATGGTGCCGATGCAACAGCTGTGGGGGCGGATCTTCGCACTGGAAGTCGCCACGCCGGGCCGCTTCTCCATCCGGGCGCTCGCCACCCTCAAAGAGATGACCCAGCGCGAGGCCCAGCTGTTCCAGCGCATCTGTTCACTGACTTGCCACTACACCGGCAGCGACGAGCAGCGACTGCTGCTGGGGCTGCACAAGGGGGCCACCCTGCTGAGTCGTGCCAAGGCAACCCGCCTTGGCCTTGGCAAATACCGACTGCCCTACAATGCCCTGCTGCAACTGTTTGAGCTGGGGCTGCTGCATCGCGCGGAGCTGGAGTCCGGCCCGCTGCCCGCCGATGGGGTCGAACTGGAGTTCGGCAACCAGCGCTGGCGACTGCAGTGCAAGCAGAACAACATCACCCTGCTCTACTACCGCCTCACCCCGGTGGGCAACGAGCTCGCCCAGCTGCTGCAAGAGTCGCCGCTGGAGGAGTACCTGCAGGATCTGAAAACCGTGCTGGTGCAGGGGATCCAGATTGAAGTGATGCAGCTCGTCAGCGCCCCCTCCTCACCCACTCCCGACCCTCTCCCCTGAGCTCTGGCGGGGCAGCGGATGCCCCGTCGGTTCGTGGCTCCTTCGCATCCAGCTGCTGGCTCCAAGCTTATGGGCTTGTCTAGAATAGGTTGCAAATTGCAGATGCCGCAGAGGCACACCCCGTCAGATCCGTTGCATATTGCAAACAACCGCGCGTTTTTCCTCTCCAAACCTCGCTAATAACACATCAATCATTAGTTTTTGCCAGCTGGCCCGCCCCTTGCACATGTCTTGATGCAGATCAAAATTCAACCACCACGGCTCGGGAGCAAGGCCATGAGAATCAATCAACCGGTTACCCAAAGAGAACGTCTCTATCCAGACCACCAGAGCCTGATCTCCACCACGGATCTGGAGAGCCGCATCACCTACGCCAACGATGAGTTCTGCGATATTGCGGGCTTCCAGCTCGACGAGCTGGTGGGGGAACACCACAATCTGGTGCGCCATCCTGACATGCCGAAACAGGCCTTTGCCGATCTGTGGAATCATATCCGCGAAGGCAAAAGCTGGATGGGGCCGGTGAAGAACCGCTGCAAGAGTGGCGATCACTACTGGGTCAGCGCCTTTGTCACCCCCATCAAGGATGCCAGTGGCAGGGTGGTGGAATATCAGTCGGTGCGCACCGCCCCGAGCGAGGAGATCAAACAGCGGGCCGAGAAGGTCTATGCCGACCTTCGCAACAACAAGCTGCCGCTGACGCTCAAGCTGCCCACCTTCTCCCATACCCTGACCATCAACCTCTGTCTGCTGCTGAGCCTGCTCGCCATGTTTGCCCTGGGCTACAACCACGACATGAACTGGCAACTGGCGCTGGTCGCCCTGCCGCTGGCGATAGCGGCCATCACCCTGAATGCCCTCTCCCGCCGCCTCGGCAAGCTCAACAAGATGGCCCGCAGCCGCTTTGACAACCCGCTGATGCAACTGCTCTACACCAACAAGGTGGACAACATCGCCGCCATCGAGCTCTCGATGGTAATGAATCAGGCCGAGTTCAACGCCGTGCTGGCCCGTACCCAGCAGACTTGCAGCAAGATCCTGCAGGCCGCCGAGGGGGATCTGCGCAACGCCGAATCCATCACAGACAACCTGCAACAGCAGCAGGCCGAAACCAATCAGGTTGCGACCGCCGTGACCGAAATGTCGGAATCCATTCGCGAGGTGTCACAAAGCTCGACTGACTCCTCCAGCCTGCTGGATGAAACGGCCGTGCTGTTCAAGAGCGGCAACAGTAGCGTGGCCGAAACCGTGGCTGCCGTGGCGGGCATGAACAGTGAACTGATCACCTCCAAGAGCGTGATCAGTGCGCTGGTCGGCCACTGCCGCGATATCGACGGCATCCTCGATGTGATCAACAACATCGCCAACCAGACCAACCTGCTGGCCCTCAACGCCGCCATCGAAGCGGCCCGGGCTGGCGAAGCGGGTCGCGGCTTCTCGGTAGTGGCCGACGAGATCCGCACCCTCGCCATCAAGACCCAATCCTCGACCAGCGAGATCCAGAAGATGATCACCGAGCTGCAAAACAGCTCTGGCGAGGCTGAGCAAGCGATGGAGAAGGGCTGCCAACTTGCCGACAGTTGCCAGCAGAAGGCCACCGCGACCGGCACCATACTCCAGCAAATCAACAACATGTTGCAGCAGGTCGCCTCCGGCAGCAGCCAGATTGCCCAGGCGGTGCAGGAGCAGTCCCACGTCACCGCCGAGATCAACCGCAACGTGCTCAGCATCAAGACCCTGGCCGATGACTCCAGCGTCGGCAGCCAGCACGCGGTGCACGGCATCACCCAGCTGGTCAACCAGTTGAGCGATCTCGACCGGCTGGTACGCCAGTTCCAGAAGGGGGCTCCGGCCAGCCAGAGCCGCTACGAAGTGGCCACCACCCGCGCCGTACCGGTTCGCCAAGCCAGATAACCACTACCCAAACCATCACCGCAGACAAACCCTATGGGCCCGCAGGCCCATAGGGTTTTTTAATGCCCGCCAACAAGAGGACGATACTCCCGCTTTCACCGTCCGATTTTCCCCAGCTCTGATGGACGCATCTGTTGAAAATTCATATCGCCCCCGTAACTGAGTAGTTTGTTGATCTTGCTCAGGAAATTTTCCACATCTACTTTCTTCCGCAGCCCCATTCGGTAACATAGCCGCTTGGCAACCTCTCGCAGGAGTCAGCCATGAGCCAAGCCATTGCCAAAACGCAGGTAACAAGCAGCAGACTGGAGGCTGGAATTCAGGGGCGGTAGCGTGGTTTTTGTAAGTTGGCACAGCGCGTAGCGAAGACCAACAGACAAGTTCTTCAGCGTTAAAGGGAAAAATATGGATGTCATTAAGGCTTTAGAAATCATCTCAGCATTGTCAGAAGGTGTTAATCCTGAAACCGGTGAAGAGTTATCTGAAGAAAGCTGCTTCAATCAGCCGAAAGTCATTCGAGCTTTATTTATCGCAAAACAGAGCCTCGAAGCATCAATCATTTCTGAAAAGCGTAAATCTGATTTACCAGAAAATGCTGGGAAGCCGTGGAAGCCAGACGAAGATGAGCTATTGGCAAATAGCTTTGATTCAGGCTTAGGTGTTGATGAATTATCAAGAATCCATAAAAGAACAAAAGGTTCCATTTCCTCCAGGTTAATTCGTCTAGGTAAAATAAATGAGCGTTCCGATATTTATACTCGGTAGCCTCGTTTTTGTAGGTTGGCGCTGAGCGTAGCGAAGCCCAACAAGCGAGCATGTTCACCTCAACCAGAGCGGAATAAACACGGGTTGGATCGATATAACAAATGTGCTGATACGTTTCGCGGTAAACGTTGGGCTTCACTTCGTTCAGCACCAACCTACGATTTTTAACCCAACATACGAGATATGTAGTAAAGTCGCCCACCAGCTCAACTTGACCTCCAAAAGCATCTCTTTTAGCCACCCCTTTACCAAACATTAGCCATTCAAGTGCTATTAGTAGAAGTAAATGCAAGGAATTATTATGGATAATATTGAATATAAAATGAAAGTAGCGTTTGATGAGTTTAAGCTGTTTTACGACTCTACAGAAAAAGTTACTGATAGACGCCTTGAAGCAAATAGGTGGAACTACTCAATTTGTGTTGCAACATTAGGTGCAATAGCCACAATAATAAGTTGGAGCATTGATAAGCCGGAGTTTTTAATAATGGGGTTAGCGACTATAGTACTGCTGGCTGGTATGGCTTCCCTTTATTGCACCCTATGGATAGGCCAAATTAGAGATCTCAAGGAACTAAATAACGCAAAATTTTCTGTACTGAATGAAATGGCGCCTTTTGTGGCTTTTGGCGATGACTCAAATAAAGACATCGTTTCCTTTAAACCATTTGAAAAAGAATGGGAAGCCTTACAAAAAGCCAAAATTGCGCAAGAGGTAAATAGCATGAACATTATTGCATTAAAATCATCAAACATTGAGTACTTAATCCCCAAGGTGCTAAGAGCAATGTTTATCCTAATAATAATAGCAGCTCCTATCGAGGGATGGATAAATCATGACAAATTTAAGTTTGATATAACTCATCAAATCACCACCCGAATCGAACAGGTAAATAAATAATGTACTTTCATGTAATTATGCCCGTTGGATCAAACCCAAAGAAGAATGAAATCCAGAAGATCATAGTTGACAGCTCTAGAAACTTTAAATCAAAACCTAATTTTCCAAAGTACGCTACTGAAAATCCAGTTTTTAGTTTGCAAGCTACTTTGCAGGATATACGTAACTCCGAGTTTGTTTTGGCAGATCTATCCCTTGAAAGACCTAGTTGCTACTATGAGCTTGGTTTAGCTGAGGCTTTAGGAATACCTGTTTACTTGGTTGCTAAAGCGGGAACAGACATACACCAAACAGCATCCAGGAGATTGGTGAATTTCTATGAAAGCGAAAAAGATCTGAGTCGGTTGGTTGTTAACATTTTAACTCAAGTAGAAGTTGAAAATAACCTACAGTCAGCAGCAAAGGAAATAACTGATGAACAATAAAAAGGAGCAAGCGCCCCCCTTGTTTATCAAAATTCTGTTCGCACAATCAACCTCAGTCTATCAACCCCTGCCGCCTTAGAGCAGTAAGTAACTCCTCCACCAGCACTTCCACCGGTTTACCGGCATTCAGCAGATGAATTTCCGGCTGCTCCGGCGCCTCGTAGGCGGAATCGATACCGGTAAAATTCGTAATTTCCCCTGCCCGCGCTTTTTTGTAGAGCCCCTTGGGGTCGCGCTCTTCACAGACGGCGAGCGGCGCATCGACAAAAACTTCGACAAACTCCCCTTCACCCAAGAGACTGCGCACCAGCGCCCGCTCGGCACGAAACGGCGAGATAAAGGCGGTGAGCACGATCAGGCCCGCATCCACCATCAGTTTCGCCACTTCGCCGACCCGGCGGATATTCTCCTGCCGCGCAGCATCATCGAAACCGAGATCCCCGCACAGGCCGTGGCGCACATTGTCCCCATCCAGCAGATAGGTGTGCTTGCCTTGTGCCGCCAGCGCCTGCTCCAGCGCCCCCGCCAGGGTCGATTTGCCCGCCCCCGACAGCCCGGTAAACCAGATCACCAGCGGCTTTTGCCCTTTAAGCTCGGCCCGGCTCTGTTTGTCCACGGCATGCTTGTGCCACACGATATTGCTCATCCCACACTCCTTGCTTGGCGCTCACGCCTCAAAACTTAAACTGTCCGGCACCACGGGGAGCCGCCTCAGACTATCAGCCGACAACGTGCTGGTGCCATGGCATTGCTTATCCTGCACTCCTTGATACGCCTTAAAACGGAAACAGCAGGGGCACCATCACAATCACCCCGAGGCTATAGGCCAGCGAGACCGGCAGGGCCAGCTTGAGGTAGTCCGGCATCTTGTAGTTGCCCGCGGCATAGACCATCAGGTTGGTCTGGTAGCCGTAGGGCAGGATAAAGCTGGAGCTCGCCCCGAACAGCACCGCCAGAATAAACGGCATGGTCGAGACATCCATGCTGAGCGCCAGCTGGTAACCCATGGGGAAGGCCAGCGCAGCGGCCGCGTTGTTGCTCATCAGCTCGGTCAGCACCAGGGTAAACAGATAGATACCGATAAAGGCGATGATGGGGCTGGCACCGTTGAACTCCCCCATCAGCCAGTCGGCGATAAGCTTGGCCAGTCCGCTCTTTTCCAGCTGATCGGCGATGGCGAGCGCCCCGCCCACCACCAGCCAGATATCCAGCGGGAAGCGGCGGCGGATCTCGTCCAGGGTCAGAATGCGGGTGAGCAGCAGCGCCACCAGCATCAGCAGCAACCCCTTGAACAGCGGCACCAGATCGAATACCGAGAGCGCCAACACCCCGAGAAACCCCAGCACCACGGCGGCGCTGCGCTTGCCATCGAGGCGGGTAGAGGCTTCCAGCCCGCTCACCACCACAAACTCCCGCCCCAGCGACTTGTTGCGGGCAAACTGGGGGCCGGGGGCCAGTAGCAGGGTATCACCGGCATGCAGCTCAATCTGGCCGAGGCCACCGGTGAGCTGGGTTTCGCCGCGGCGCACCGCCAGTACCACCGCATCGAAGTGGGTGCGAAACTCCGCATCCTTGATGGTCTGACCCACCAGCCGCGAGCTGTGGCTGACGATCACCTCCACCAGATGCTGGCCGTTGAGACGGTGCTGGCCGTAGAGATCCAGCCCCTTCATCTCCTGCAATACGCCAACGCTCTCCACATCGCCACAAAAGAGCAGCACGTCCCCTTCGTGCAGCTCGTGTTCCGGCTGCACCGGGCAGATCACCTGATCGCCGCGAATGATCTCCGCCAGATAGAGACTTTTCAGGCTCCGCAAGCCGTTCTCCTTGACGCTGCGCCCCGCCAGCGGTGAACCGGCGCCCACCTTGGCTTCGAGAAAGTAGCCGGATTCGCGGCTCATCTCGGTATCCTGCTCCGGCAGGTGACGGGCAAACAGCAGCACGGCCACCAAGCCGGTCAGCAGGGTGCCCGCCCCCACCATAAAGAAGTCGAACATGCCGAGCGGCGGCGCCCCCATCTTGATGAGGAAGCTGTTGACGATCAGGTTGGTGGAGGTGCCGATCAGGGTCAGCACCCCGCCAAAGGTGGCCGCGAAGCACATAGGCAGCAGCAGTCGCGACGGCGCATGGTTGGGGTTGCGTTTGACCGCTCCCAGCATGGAGGCCACCACGGCAGTGTTATTGACGAAGGCAGACAGGAAGGCGGTGGAGAACCACACCTTCACCAGCACCTTGTTGAATGAACCCGTGCCCACCAGATTGGCGAACCAGCTCATGATGCGGGTCTTCTCCACCGCCAGCGACACCAGCAGCAACAGCACCAGCGTCAGCAGAGCACTGTTGGTGTAGCCCGCCACCACGGCATTGATATCCGCCAGTCCGCTCAGGTAGGTGATGAGCACGGTGCCCGAGAAGAGCAGCGCCGGGCGGAGTTTGCCCTGGATCAGCAGGGCCACGAGAGCAGCCAGCAGACCCAGCACCAGGAATTGTTGCCAGGTCATGGGCTTACTCCTTGCTTGTGTCGTTACCGATGGCAAGGGCTTGCCAGTGCGGGAAGTGCTTGCGCACCAGGGCGTTGAGCTCGATTTCGAACTCGCTGTAGTGCCCTTTTACCGCTTTCGCGGCCAAGCCTTCCACTATCATGCCGGCGCCGACGGTGACGTTGGTCAGCCGGTCGATCAGGATAAAGCTGCCGGTATCGCGGATCTCCTGATACGGGTCGAACGCCACCGGGTCGGTGAGGCTCAGCTCGCACAGGCCGATCTCGTTGAGCTTGAGCTCGCTCGCGTCCAACTCGTCGAGCTTGTTGATCTCGATGCGGTGGCGGATGGCCTCCACCTGACCGCGACTCTTCTTGGTGGCCAGTTTGACGTCGTAGACCCGACCTGGTTGCAGGGACTCCTCCCCCATCCAGACGATATGGGCCAGCAGGTTCTGGGTCACTTGCGGACGGTTGGCGGCATCCACCAGCAGGTCGCCGCGGCTGATGTCGATTTCATCGGCGAAGGTGACTGTGATGGCCTGACCCGGCAGGGCGTACTCCAGATCCCCGTCGAAGGTGACGATGCGGGTCACTGTGCTCTCCTTGCCCGACGGCAGCACCGCCAGCTTGTCGCCCACCCGCAGAATGCCAGAGGCGAGCGTGCCCGCGAAGCCGCGAAAATCGAGGTTGGGGCGGTTCACATACTGCACCGGCAGGCGCACCGGATGGCGCTCCAGCTCGCGCTCAACCTCGGCAGACTCCAGCAGAGCAAGCAGGGTTTCGCCCTGATACCAAGCCAGCTTGTCGCTCTGGTTGACCACGTTGTCACCGTCCAGCGCCGAAACCGGCACGATATGGATGGTGTCGACGCTGAGCTTTTTGGCGAACTCGCGGTAGTCGGCGCTGATGCGCTCGAACACCTCCTGGCTGAACTCCACCAGATCCATCTTGTTGACCGCCACCACGAACTGCTTGATGCCGAGCAGGCTCGCAATAAAGCTGTGGCGGCGGGTCTGATCCAGCACCCCTTTGCGAGCGTCGATCAGAATGATGGCCAGATCGCAGGTGGAAGCGCCGGTCGCCATATTGCGGGTGTACTGCTCGTGGCCCGGGGTATCCGAAATGATAAATTTGCGCTTGGCGGTGGAGAAATAGCGGTAGGCCACGTCGATGGTGATGCCCTGCTCGCGCTCCGCCTGCAGGCCGTCAACCAGCAGCGCCAGGTCCAGCTTCTCGCCGGTGGTGCCGAGCTTCTGGCTGTCGGACTCCAGCGCTTTGAGCTGATCTTCATAAATCTGCTGGGAGTCGTGCAGCAGGCGACCGATAAGGGTGCTCTTGCCGTCATCCACGCTGCCGCAGGTGAGAAAACGCAGCAGACTCTTGTGCTGCTGGGCGTGCAGATAAGCTTCTATGCCCTGTTCGGTGATGGCGGTCTGAATATGGCTGTTCATGCTGACGACTCCTTAGAAATATCCCTGACGCTTCTTCTGCTCCATGGAGCCGGCCTGATCGTGGTCAATCAGCCGCCCTTGCCGCTCGCTCGAGGTGGTGAGCAGCATCTCTTCAATAATTTCCGGCAAGGTGGTGGCATCGGATTCGATGGCCCCGGTCAGCGGGTAGCAGCCGAGGGTGCGGAAGCGCACCAGCTCCTGCTTTACCTCATCCTCGGCGGTGAGCGGCATGCGCTCGTCATCCACCATGATCTTGATGCCGTTGCGCTCCACCACCGGACGGTAAGCGGCGAAGTAGAGCGGCACTATGTCGATCTTTTCCAGATAGATGTATTGCCAGATATCCAGCTCGGTCCAGTTGGAGAGCGGGAACACCCGGATGCTCTCCCCCTTGTTGACCTGGCTGTTGTAGACCCGCCACAGCTCGGGGCGCTGGTTCTTCGGATCCCAGCGGTGGGACTTGTCACGGAAGGAGTAGACCCGCTCCTTGGCACGGGACTTCTCTTCGTCGCGGCGGGCACCGCCGAAGGCGGCATCGAAGCCATATTTGTTGAGCGCCTGCTTGAGCGCCTCGGTCTTCATGATGTCGGTGTGCTTGCCGCTGCCGTGGACGAAGGGGTTGATGCCCATGGCGAGCCCTTCCGGGTTCTTGTGGACGATCAGATCCAGCCCGTACTTTTTGGCGGTCTCGTCGCGGAACTTGATCATCTCCTTGAACTTCCAGTCGGTGTCGACGTGGAGCAAGGGGAACGGGATCTTGCCCGGATAGAAGGCCTTGCGGGCAAGGTGCAGCATGACGGAGGAGTCCTTGCCGATGGAGTACATCATCACCGGGTTTTCAAATTCGGCAGCCACCTCGCGGATGATATGGATGCTCTCGGCTTCCAGCTGCTGCAGATGTGTCAATCTTTCACGAGAGACACCTGCATGACTGCTCTCCGCGTTCGGCTGCTGCAAGTGGGTCAATCTTTCACGGTCCATGTTGGTCCTCGGGTCATTGCTTATGCGCCTGCTCAAGGCGCTGGGTGGTTCAGTGCGCGGCTGCGCTGGCAGCCGCATCAAATATCTCTTTCTCGGTCAGGCCAGCTGCACCAGCTTGAGGTCACAGCCATCGAGATCCGGGTTAGCGCGCTGCTGCTCGCAGCCCTTTTCTCCAAACCAGGCGAGCCGATCGCGCAGGGCAACCACTTCGCCGATGACGATAAGCGAAGGGCTCACCGCCTGTTTGGCCAGCTCCGCCAAGTCGGCCAGCGTGCCGGTCAGCACCCGCTGGCGGGCGGTGGTGCCGCGCTCGATGATCGCGATGGGGGTGGCTTGGCTTCGGCCGTGATCCACGAGCTGCTGGATATGCTCGGAGCGCATCAGCCCCATGTAGATGACCAGGGTCTGACTGGTGGCGGCGAGCTGCTGCCAGTCGGGCTCCTTGCCCTCCTTCTGGCAGTGGCCGGTAATAAAGACGGCGCTCTGGGCGTAATCACGGTGAGTGAGCGGAATGCCGGCATAGGCGGTAGCACCGGCAGCAGCCGTGATGCCGGGCACCACAGAGAAGGGGATACCTTCGTCGGCCAGCACTTCCAGCTCCTCGCCGCCCCGGCCAAACATAAAGGGATCGCCCCCTTTCAGCCGCACCACCCGGTTGCCCGCCTTGGCGTATTCCACCAGCAGGCGATTGGTCTCCTCCTGCGGCACGCTGTGGGCGCCCGCCTTCTTGCCGACCGACACCAAAGTGGCATCACGGCGCACCAGATCGAGGATCTCAGGCGAGACCAGCTGGTCGTAGAGCACCACTTCAGCCTGTTGAATCTGTTGCAGCGCCTTGAGGGTCAGCAGGCCCGGATCGCCGGGGCCCGCGCCGACCAAGACCACTTCGCCCACTTCGCTTTTCGCCTGATCGAGGCCATCGCTCAGCCACTGCTCGGCACCTTGCCAATCCTCTTTTTCAATCAGGCTGGCGAGGGTGTTGGAGGCAAAGGCGCGCTCCCAGAAGCGACGACGATCGGAAATCGAGGAGAGCACCCGCTTGGCCTTGTCACGGACCCGGCCGGAGAGCTCGGTCAGCCCGCCAAGATGGCGCGGCAGCAGGCTCTCCAGCCGCTCGCGCAACAGGCGTACCAGCACCGGCGCCTTGCCGCCGCTGGAGACGGCCACCATCAGCGGCGAGCGATCGATGATCGAGGGGAAAATAAAGCTGGAACGCTTGGGGTCATCCACCACGTTGACGAACAGACCCAGCTGATTGGCACTTTGATAAACCAGTGCGTTGACTTCGAGGTTGTCGGTCGCCGCCACCACCAGGATCTGGCCTGCCAGATGGGCCGGGGTGAAGCGCTCCGCCAGATGGGTGAAACGACCGGTGAATTCCGCAAATTCCGGTTCAAGCTCCGGGGAGACCAGGGTCAGCCGGGCACCGGCCGCCAGCAGCAGGCGCGCCTTGCGCAGGGCAACCTCGCCCCCGCCCACCAGCAGTACCGGGCGGCCTTCCAACTTGGCAAACATAGGTAAATAATCCATTTCGGCCCATCCCTCGGAACACGACTAATATGGGGCGACTATAGGCAGGGCAGCTTATCCCTCAAAATAATAAAAAATGCTTTTTAATGCGTTTTGGTAATTAGCAAAGCCAATTCATGACAAAGGCGTACGAAGTCACTTGTGGTACCTGACGCCAGACCATAGGCTAGGGACTGTGTTTCATAAGGAGCTAAATGATGAATGAATCATTGATTGTGCTAGGGATTTTCGTGTTCCTGGTGCTCGCCACCCTGAGCGCGGGCATCAAGATAGTGCCTCAGGGCTACAACTGGACGGTGGAGCGCTTCGGCCGCTACACCCGCACCCTGACCCCGGGCCTCAACCTGTTGATCCCCTACGTGGATCGGGTCGGCCACAAGATCATCATGATGGAGCAGGTGCTGGATATCCCGGCACAAGAGGTGATCTCCCGCGACAACGCCAACGTCACCATCGACGCCATCAGCTTTGTGCAGGTGGTGGATGCCCGCAAAGCGGGCTACGAGGTCAACGATCTCACCAGCGCCATCCGCAATCTCACCATGACCAATATGCGCACTGTGCTCGGCGCCATGGAGCTGGACGAGATGCTCTCCCAGCGCGACACCATCAACGAGAAACTGCTGCGCACCATGGATGCCGCCACCGCCCCCTGGGGCATCAAGGTGACCCGCATCGAGATTAAAGATGTGCGCCCGCCGCTGGCACTGGTCGAGGCGATGAACGCCCAGATGAAGGCCGAGCGCCAGAAACGGGCCGAGGTACTGGAAGCCGAAGGGGTGCGCCAGTCCAAAATCCTGAAAGCGGAAGGCGAAAAGCAGTCCCAGATCCTCAAAGCCGAAGGTGAGCGTCAGGCCGCCTTCCTCGCTGCAGAAGCACGGGAGCGGGCTGCAGAAGCGGAAGCCAAGGCGACCCATATGGTTTCCCAGGCAATTGCGGAAGGAGACCTGCAGGCCATCAACTACTTCGTGGCTCAGAAATATACCGAGGCACTGGCCCGCATCGGTGAAGGCCCCAACAGCAAGATCATCATGATGCCGCTGGAAGCGGGCAGCCTGATTGGCTCTGTGGCTGGCATGGCCGAGCTGTTCAACAAAGATGGCAAGGGCAGCAAGTCATGACAGCCCTGTTAGAGGGGCTGACCCATTGGCACTGGCTGGGGCTCGGCTTCATTCTGCTGGCCATCGAAGTGCTCGGCTCGGTGGGCTTTTTGCTCTGGACCGGCATCGCCGCGCTGGAAGTGGGGCTACTGCTGCTGATCTGGCCCTTTGGCTGGCAGGCGCAGTTGCTGCTGTTTGCGGTGCAATCCCTGCTCACCACCTGGGCCTGGTGGCGCTGGCAACACCAGCGTGACAACTCGGGCCAGGATGCCGCCAGCACCATCAACGAGCGGATGCAGAGCTATATGGGCCGCGAGCTGACCCTGCTGGATGATGTCGCCCAAGGCACCAGCCGGGTACATCTGGACGACACGGTCTGGACGGTGCGCTGTGACGAGTCTCTGCCGGCGGGTAGCAAGGTCAGGGTGGTGGGGGCCGACTCCCATATCCTGCTGGTTGAACCCCGCAACTGACGCAACTCTGCCGTCGAGTCATAAAAAAGCCCGCAATCGCTCGCGGGCTTTTGTCTCTCTGACTGCCACTCAGGTACGCAGCCGATCGAGCTGACTGGCGAGCGCCGTGGCCGCTTGCTCCAGCGCCTCGCTCAGTTGATGGCTGGAGCTGGCCTCCTGCCCGATCACGTTGGCGGTATCACCAATCCGCATCAAATTCTTGTTGATATCATCACTGACGGCGCTCTGCTGCTCGGCGGCGGTGGCCACCTGGCTGATGTGGTCGTGGATCTGCTGGATCTGCGCCACCACCCGATTGAGCGCCTCGAACGCCTGCTCGGTGCCCTGCACCGTGGTGGTGGAGCGCTCGATGCCGGTATTCATCAGACGTTGACTGCTGCTCACCTCTGTTTGCAGGCTACCAATCAGCTGGCCGATCTCGTCGGTCGATTCACGGGTCTTGTTGGCCAGCGCCCTTACCTCATCCGCCACCACAGCAAAGCCACGGCCCATATCACCCGCACGTGCCGCTTCGATGGCGGCATTGAGGGCCAGCAGATTGGTCTGCTCGGCAATGGCACGGATCACATCGAGGATCCTGCTGATATTGGTGCTGCGCTGGGCCACCAGCGCCACCGCTTTATCCGCCTCATGCATATCGCCGACCAGAGTATGGATCTCGTTGCGAGCATTGCTGAGGGTCTGCTGGGCGGTATTGATGTGGTGGGTCGCCGCTTCCGACTCCTGCGCCGCCTGCTCGGCATAACCCGCCACGCTGACTGCCGTGGTGCTCATCTGATGCATGGCGCTCACCACGCTCTCCAGCTCCAGATTCTGCTCGTCCAGACTACTGCGCATGGTGTCGGCGGTATGTTTCATCTCCCGCGCCTGCTGGTAGACCTGCTGACCAATCCCCTTGCTCATTTGCACCATGCCCCGCAGCTTGCCGAGGAAGGCATTGAGCTGAGAACCCAGATCGATCAGCTCCTGATGGGTGTCGATCTCCATCTGCTGGGTCAGGTCCCCCTCGTTGCTGGAGAGATGGCCCACATGGCGGCTGATAAGAGAAAGTGGCGCTGTGATGGTCTGGATAAACCAGACCAGCAAGCCCAGCACCAGCAAAGTGATCCCGCCCATGGCGATGATCTGCTGCCGCTGGGCATCCACCAGCAGGGTGCCCAGTTCATTGCTGATGGCGTGCGCCTTGCTCAGCGCCAGCGCCTTGGGCACCTTGATCATCAACCACCACTGGGTATTGGCTGCCTCAACCCGGATGGGCTGATGAAGAATAAAGTCACTGTCGCTGCTGACCGGCCGACCGTCTGGCAGGGTCAGGCCCACCTCCTTGAGTGGACGGCCCAGCTTGTCGGCATAGCGGTTGCTGCCCACAATCAGCCCCATCTTGCTGACCAGAGTCACATCCGCCTTGTTGTCATAGAGGCTCTTGCCAAGGTTTTCAGCCAGTTGCTGGAAGATGGGCAGGTTCATATCCACCCCGGCCAGCCCGACAAACTTGCCGTCACGCAGCACGGGCACCGTCAGACTGGTCATCAGCATCTTGTTGCCCGGGCTGATTTCGTAGAGATAAGGCTCCATCAGGCAGGGCTGGCGGGTATCGCGACCACAGAGATACCACTCGCTGTTGCGAATGCCAAACTCGTTGAGGGAGGTATCAAACTTGGCCTCGCTGGCAGCAGCGTCCACCGCTTGCTGAGCGACGGCCCCTCCCTGATCCTTGGTGAAATAGACCTCCAGACTCCCCTTGCCTGCCACCGAGTGGCTGGCCCCGCCCAGCCAGTTGCCATCCTCGCCATCATAGCCATCCGGTTCAAACTGGGCATAAATGGAGCTGATCCCGCTCGCCTGCTGCAGGCTGCTGCCGAGCAGAGACTCCACTTGGGGCCGCGACAAGCGCAGTTCCGGTTTGGCCATACCGGCTTCAATCTGGGCGGTCACGGTCAGGGGGATCTGATAGGAGTTCTGCATCAGCGAGGCAATCTGGATGGCATAGCGCTCTGCCTGATACTGCAGGCTGCGGGAGACCTCCTCTTCCAGTGCATCGCTGGTCTGGGTCATCACCATGTTGCGAAGGGAACTGAACGAGGCCGATTGCAACAGGGTCATGGCCAGCCCGGTCAGCAGAAACAGCCCCATGGTAAGGCACAACAACTTGAACTTGAGGGAACGTTGCTTCATGCGACAACTCCTTATGGCAGAATAACAACGAATTACTTGAGTATATTCGCCCACTTGCGCTTCACCCGATTTGTTGATGGGTTTGTGGCAGGCTTCTGGTTATAATTTTTGCCTTCCCGAGCGTTGATGGAACAGTCGCAATGAGCAATGCACTGAGCAGTGTCCCGCCGGTAGTCGCAATGGACTACCCCTTTCCGGCCAAACCTCTTCCCCTGAGTGCCGAGCAGAGAACGACCTTGACCACAGAAATCAAGGCGCTGCTCAAAGAGCGCAAGGCGGTACTGGTGGCCCACTACTACACGGATCCCGAGATCCAGGCGCTGGCCGAAGCCACCGGCGGTTTCGTCGGTGACTCGCTGGAGATGGCCCGTTTTGGCCGCGATCACGAGGCGCAGACCCTGATCGTCGCCGGGGTACGTTTCATGGGGGAAACCTCCAAGATCCTGAGCCCCCACAAGCGGGTGCTGATGCCGACTCTGGAGGCCGAATGCTCCCTCGATCTGGGCTGTCCCATCGAACAGTTCTCCGCCTTCTGCGATGCCAATCCCGACCATACCGTGGTGGTCTATGCCAATACCTCGGCCGCCGTCAAAGCGCGGGCTGACTGGGTCGTTACCTCCAGCATCGCGCTCGAGATCGTCGAACACCTCGACAGTCTGGGTCACAAGATCATCTGGGGCCCGGATCGCCATCTGGGTGCCTATATCGAGAAGAAGACCGGGGCGCAGATGCTGCGCTGGCAGGGCCACTGCATCGTCCACGACGAGTTCAAGGCCCGCGCCCTGCGCGAGCTGAAAGAGCAGAATCCGGATGCCGCCGTGCTGGTTCACCCGGAATCCCCCGCTTCGGTGATCGAGCTGGCCGATGCGGTCGGCTCCACCAGCCAGCTGATCAAGGCAGCCAAAGAGCTGCCCCAGCAAAAGCTGATCGTGGCGACCGATCGGGGCATCTTCTACAAGATGCAGCAGGCTTGTCCGGAGAAAGAGATGGTGGAAGCACCGACCGGTGGCGATGGCGCCACCTGCCGCAGCTGCGCCCACTGCCCCTGGATGGCGATGAACGGTCTGGTGGCGATCAAGGAGGCCCTCACCGATGGTGCCGAGCGCCACGAGATCCATGTCGATGAAGATCTGCGGGTCAAAGCCTTGATCCCCCTCGATCGCATGCTCAATTTCGCCGCCGAACTCAAGCTCAAGACCCAGGGCAACGCCTGATTGCCACCGTCACGAGATGCAAAGAGGGCTCCCGCGGGAGCCCTCTTTATTTATCTGAACCTCATCCTGCTCAGATGATCACGGTTGAGAGGCTGTGCTCTTCATCCGGCGCAACGGTCACACCCGCCTCGCCAGCGATGGCTGCTTCGACGCAGAGCATGGTGCGATAGCCATCGTCGCTCATGTCGGCCATGGCGGTGGCCCCTTCCAGCCAGGGGGTCCAGACCACCACGCTGTCGTGGTTGCCACTGACAACCCGGCTCTCGCGCTCACCATCCTGCACCCTCACCAGCGCCTCTGGCTGCCAGTAGACCCGATCCAGCGGCCCGCTCAGGGTCAATGCACCCTGCTGCTTGGCATCCTGTCCGGTCAGCTTGTCGGCATAGGGCTCACCCAGACCGCTCACGCTCACCACCTCCGGTGCGCTGATCTGCAAATAGGTGTGCAGCGCACCACTATAAGTCAGCGGCTGGCTACCGGTGTTGCGAGTGGTCAGCACCAGCGAGAGCTCTTTGCCCACCAGCACATCCAGCTCCAGTTCGAAGGGGTGATCCCACAGGGCACGGGTCGCATCGCTGTCGCGCAGGGAGAGATGAACGAGCGTGCCATCGGCGTGATCTGAGACTCCGTCCAGCATCCAGAGGGTGGTACGGGCAAAACCGTGGGAGGGCTTGCCGCTACCGACGCGGGCAGGCGCCGGGCCAAACCATGGCCAGCAGATCGGGATACCACCGCGAACAGGCTTGCTGCCATCCAGCACCGCCTTGTCACTCAGCCAGATGGAAGCCGGCTCGCCATGACGCTGATAGCTCAGCACATGGGCGCCAAACAGGCTGATTTCTGCCTTGGCATAGTCGTTGTTGATGGTGAGAACCGGCAGACCGGCGGCATTGTTGGCAAGCTTGCAATTGGCTGTCAGGGGACGAATGGATTGCATGTGGACTCCTGTCATCAGGGGAAACCGAAAAACAAAAAGGCGGCCAATGGCCGCCTTTTTCAAGCTACGCGATTGCGCATCCCAAATTACTTGGAGATGTGAGCGATCAGGTCCAGAACTTTGCTGGAGTAGCCCATTTCGTTGTCGTACCAGGATACAACTTTAACGAATTTGTCGTTCAGCTGGATACCAGCTTTAGCGTCGAATACGGAGGTCTGACGCTCACCCAGGAAGTCGGTAGATACAACTTCGTCTTCGGTGTAGCCCAGAACGCCTTTCATAGCGCCTTCGGAAGCAGCTTTCATCGCTTCGCAGATTTCTGCGTAGGTGGCAGCTTTCTTCAGGTTGACGGTCAGGTCAACAACAGACACGTCCGGAGTCGGAACACGGAAAGCCATACCGGTCAGCAGGCCTTTCAGTTCCGGGATAACTACGCCAACAGCTTTGGCTGCACCGGTAGAGGACGGGATGATGTTCTGAGCCGCACCGCGGCCACCGCGCCAGTCTTTGGCAGACGGACCATCAACGGTCTTCTGGGTAGCAGTGGTAGCGTGAACGGTGGTCATCAGGCCAGACTCGATACCGAAGGTATCGTTCAGAACCTTGGCGATCGGTGCCAGGCAGTTGGTGGTGCAGGAAGCGTTGGAAACGATGTCCTGGCCAGCGTAGGTAGAGTCGTTAACACCCATTACGAACATCGGGGTAGCGTCTTTGGACGGGCCAGTCAGAACAACTTTCTTGGCACCAGCAGCGATGTGCTTACGAGCAGTCTCGTCGGTCAGGAACAGACCGGTAGCTTCAGCAACAACGTCAACACCGATTTCGCCCCACTTCAGGTTGGCCGGGTCACGCTCAGCGGTAACACGTACGGTTTTGCCGTTTACAACCAGGTTGCCGTCTTTAACTTCAACGGTACCGTTGAAACGACCGTGAGTTGAATCGTACTTCAGCATGTAAGCCATGTAGTCAACATCGATCAGGTCGTTGATACCAACAACTTCGATGTCTGCACGCTCGCAAGCCAGACGGAATACGAAACGACCGATACGGCCAAAACCGTTAATACCTACTTTGATAGTCATATTTAGTTACCTAACTGTTCAGTAGTCAAAGAAAATTCCGCTTGTAAATTTACTAGAACTCTCCGGTGAGTCAACCAACATTCTGTCTGAAATTGCGCTATATCATGAAAAACTGTGAAATTAATTTTCTGTTTATGTAACTGATTACCACGTTTTGACGAAAAAAGTGCCAGATCGTGGCATCGCGCAGATATCAACAATAGTGCCTACTCGGTCACACAACCATTCACAGAGATATGTAAAAATGTGCGCGGTTTAGCATGGCCCATAGAGCCACTGTTCAAGTACCACCCCATAAAAATCAAACAAAATAGTATAGATAGAATCCACAGCGGGAATTCTCAAACTATGACCACCCTGATTGAACAGCTGGCTGCCGCAAAAGGTATCGCCAGCGAGTATGTCGATGCCTGGGGCCACCCGGCCCAGGTATCAGAAGAGAGCAAGGCCGCCATGCTGGGCGCCATGGGCTACCGCGTCGATGACGAGGCCGCACTGGTGCAGCAGCTGGAAGAGGAACATCGTCAGCACTGGCTGCGGGCGCTGGATCCTGTGATGGTGGTTCGCATCGGCGACGCCGTTACCCTTGAGGTTCGCCTCCCCATCGAATTCGTCAACGACGCCCTCACCTGGCAGCTCCAGCAGGAGCAGGGTGCAGTGCTGTCCGGTCAATTCACCCCCATCGAGGGTGAGCTGGTCGGCGTGGCCGAATTTGAAGAGATGGAGTGCCAGGCCTATCGTGTCACGCTGGAGATGGCCCCGGAGTTGGGTTACCACCAGCTGGTGCTGCTGGAAGAGGGCAATGACGAGCCGCTGGCCACCATGCGCCTCATCGTCGCCCCCAAGGCCTGCTACAAACAGGCGCCGATTGCCGATGGCCGCAAGGTATGGGGCCCGAGCGTGCAGCTCTACTGCCTGCGCAGCCGCCACAACTGGGGTATCGGTGATTTCAGCGATCTGGGCCAGCTGGTCGAAAAAGCGGCCGCCTGGGGTGCCCACTTCGTCGGCCTCAACCCCATCCACGCCCTCTATCCGGCCAATCCGGAGAGCGCCAGTCCATACAGCCCCTCTTCCCGTCGCTGGCTCAACGTGGCCTATATCAATGTGGAAGCGGTGCCTGAATTCCAGCAGAGCGATCGCCTGAAAGCGGAAGTGGCAAGCCCTGCTTTCCAGCAACATCTGGCCGATCTGCGCGCCAAGGAGAACGTCGATTACACCGGCGTGATCCAGACCAAACTCGGCATGCTGCGTCAGGTGTTCGATGAAGCCCGCCTTGGTGCCGAGCGTCAGGCCGCCTTTGATGCCTTCGTGGCCGCCGGTGGCGACAGCCTGCAACAGCAGGCAGCATTTGATGCCCTGCAGGCCCACTTCTATGCCAAAGGCGAAAATGCCTGGGGCTGGCCGGTATGGCCGCAGGAGCTGCGCGATTACCACAACCCTGCCGTTGCCGCCTGGATGGCCGCGCACCCGCAAGATGTCAACTTCTACCTCTATCTGCAGTTCCTGGCCGACGAGCAGCTGGCGCAAGCCGATGCCCGTGCCAAGGCTGCCGGCATGGTGATGGGGATTTATCGGGATCTGGCAGTGGGCGTCTCCGAAGGCTCCACCGAGATCTGGGCCAACCAGGATCTCTACTGTCCGAAAGCCTCGGTCGGTGCACCGCCCGATATCCTCGGCCCGCTCGGTCAGAACTGGGGCCTGCCCCCGATGAACCCGAACAAGCTGTTCGAAGCGGCCTATCAGCCGATGGTGGACTTGTTCCGTGCCAACATGCGCTCCTGCGGCGCACTGCGCATCGACCACGTGATGGCCTTGCTGCGCCTGTGGTGGGTACCGCCCGGAGCGTCCGCCGCCAAGGGCGCCTACATCTATTATCCGGTCAACGATCTGCTGGGCATTCTGGCCCTCGAATCCCACCGCAATCAGTGCCTGCTGATCGGCGAGGATCTGGGCACCGTGCCGGAGGGGATCGACGTGACTCTGAAAGAGAACGGCGTCCACTCCTACAAGGTGTTCTTCTTCGAGCGCTCCAAGGAAGATGGCGGCTTTATCTCCCCGGCGCACTACACCGAGCAGGCGATGTCGGCCCTGACCACCCACGACATGCCGACCCTCAAGGGCTTCTGGCACTGCGATGACCTGGCACTCGGCCGCCAACTGGGTCTGTATCCGGATGAAGATGTTTTGAAGACTCTGTATGCTGATCGTCACCAGGCCAAACAGCGGATCCTCGACAGCTTGCATGCCCACAAGGTCATCTCTGACAACATCAGTCATGACGTGAACTGGGTCGGCATGAACACCGAACTCAACCACGGTCTGCAGATCCACATGTCCCGCGGCAGCTGCGCCCTGTTCAGTACCCAGCTGGAAGATTGGCTGGAGATGGACAAGCCGGTCAACGTACCGGGCACCAGTTACGAATACCCCAACTGGCGCCGCAAGCTTTCCGCTGATCTGGAAGATATTTTTGCCAATGAGGCACTCAAGGCACTGGCTGGCAAGATGAGCCAAGCCCGTGATGAGGCCAGTCGTTGAGACGCTGTCTCCCACAGCGCTCTCACCTAAATCCACTCCGGCTTCGGCCGGAGTGGATGCTCTGTCATGAAAGGAAATCTCGATGCTCGTTGAACGTTTGGTTGCTGCCCGCTGTTCCGATCCCTTCTCTCACTTAGGCCTGCAGGCCAATCCGGATGGGCCCGGCCTCAAACTGACCGCCTGGTTGCCTGATGCCCTCGAAGTCCGCGTCAAGGATCTCAAGTCGGGCAAAGTCGTTGCCACCCTGGCGCCCACCGATGAATCGGGTCTTTTTGAAACTGTTTTCACCCGCCGCAAAAACTCCTTCCCCTATCAGCTGATCGCCAGCTACCAAGATGCCACCACCGAGGTCATCGACCCCTATCAGTTTCAGGATGCCGCCTGGGCAGGCCTGGCCGAACTGACCGCCCAGCCGGAAAACCTCTATCACACCCTTGGCGCCCAGCTGCGCACCGTGGAGCATCTTGGCCAGCAGGTGGAAGGGGTGCGTTTTGCGGTCTATGCGCCGAGCGCCACCGCCGTGAGCCTCATCGGCGATTTCAACTTCTGGGATGGCCGCCGCCATCCAATGCAGCGCAGCCTCTGCGGTCACTGGGTACTGTTTGTGCCGGGCCTCAAAGCCGGGGATCGCTACAAGTTCGAGCTCAAGGATCCCATGGGCAACCGGCTGCCCCACAAGAGCGACCCTGTCGGTTTCTACAGTGAGCAGTATCCGTCGTTCGCCTCCGTGGTCTATGACCACGCCCAGTACCAGTGGCAGGATGCCGAGTGGATTGCCAGCCAGCACAACGACAAACGCGAGCAGCCGCTCTCCATCTATGAGCTGCACGTCGGCTCCTGGAAGCGCCACCCCAACGGCGACAGCCTGAGCTGGCGCGAGCTGGCAGTGGAGCTGGTCGCCTACGTCAAGGAGATGGAGTACACCCACATCGAACTGCTGCCGGTCTCCGAGCACCCCTTCAGCGGCTCCTGGGGCTACCAGCCGGTGGGCATGTTCTCCCCCACCAGCCGCTACGGCACCGCTGATGATTTCAAATACTTCGTCGACCAGTGCCACCAGGCCGGGATCGGCATCATTCTGGACTGGGTGCCCGCCCACTTCCCATCCGATGCCCACGGCCTGGCCCGTTTCGATGGCACCCCGCTCTACGAGTACGAGGATCCGCGCCGTGGCTGGCACCCGGACTGGAACTCCTACATCTACGACTTCGGCCGCGACACCGTGCGCCAATTCCTGGTAGCTAGCGCCCTGTTCTGGCTCGACAAGTTCCACATCGACGGCCTGCGGGTGGATGCGGTCGCCTCCATGCTCTATCTGGACTACTCCCGCAACGCTGGTGAGTGGGTACCGAACGTCGATGGCGGCAACCACAACTACGAGGCGATCAGCCTGCTCAAGTGGACCAACGAGGAGGTCTACGGTAAGTATCCCCACGCCATGACCATCGCCGAAGAGTCCACCGCCTTTGCCGGTGTCTCCCGCCCCACCTTCCTCGGCGGCCTCGGCTTTGGCTTCAAGTGGAATATGGGCTGGATGCACGACACCCTCACCTACATGCAGAAAGAGCCGATCCACCGCCGCTACCACCACAATGACATGACCTTCTCCATGGTTTACCACTATGACGAGAACTTCATCCTGTCGCTCTCCCACGACGAGGTGGTACACGGCAAGCACTCCATGCTCTACAAGATGCCGGGTGACGAGTGGCAGCAGGCTGCCAACCTGCGGGCCTATATGGGCTTCATGTACGCCCACCCGGGCAAGAAGCTCAATTTCATGGGCACCGAAATCGCTCAGAGCAACGAGTGGAACCACGACGCCCAGCTGCCATGGCACCTGCTGCAATATCCCAAGCATGCCGGTCAGCAGCGGCTGATCCACGATCTCAACCACCTCTACCGTCATGAGCCTGCCTTGTATCAGGCCGATTATGAGCAGACCGGCTTCCGCTGGCTGGATCACAACGATGCCGACAACAGCATCTTTGCCTGGCTGCGGGCGGACAAAGAGGGCAAGCAGGCTATTGTGGTGGCTTGCAACTTCACCCCGGTGCCCCGTATCGAATATCGGATCGGCGTCCCTGCGGCAGGCCACTATCGGGTGGTGCTCAACACCGACAGCGAGTATTACTGGGGCAGTAACTATGATGTAGGTCTGGTGTTCGCTGCCGAGCCGACCCCCTGGCAGGGGATGGCACACAGCATAGTGCTGGATCTGCCGCCGCTGGCGACCTTGTTTATCAAACAGGAGTCTTGATGCTTGTAATGGAAAAAGGGGTGGGCCACCCACTGGGGGCCCGCCTTGACGAGAACGGTTGCCACTTCTGCGTCTGGGCCCCCCAGTCGGACAAGGTGGAGATCTGCCTGTACGACGAGCAGGAGCAGGAGCTGGCGCGCCTCGAGCTGCCCGGCCGCCGTGGCCAGTATCGCTTTGGCTACGTGCGCGGTGTAAAGGCCGGTCAGCGCTACGGGTATCGGGTCTATGGTACCCCGCAGGAGGGGATGCTGTTCGATCCGCAAAAGCTGTTGATCGACCCCTACGCCAAGGCGCTCAGTCGTCCCACCTACTGGGATGAAGCCCTCTATCAGGGTGACAGCGCCGGTATGATTGCCAAGTCGGTGGTAGTGGATGACAGTTTTGACTGGCAAGGGGTTGGCAAACCCGGGATCAGTCCGGCCCGCACCATTATCTACGAGGCCCACGTCAAGGGCTTTACCAAGCAGCACCCTGGGATCCCCAAGGAGCTGCAAGGCACCTACCTTGGCATCAGCCATCCGCTGATCATCGAGCATATGAAGAGTCTGGGGATCACCTCAGTGCAGCTGATGCCGGTGGCCGCCTTCATGTCGGAACCGCGACTGGAGCAGCTGGGACTGACCAACTACTGGGGCTACAACCCCATCGCCTTCTTCGCCCCGGAGCCGCGCTACAGCACCAGGGCGGACGAGGCGGTGACCGAGTTCAAGACCATGGTGCGCGAGCTGCACCGGGCCGGGCTCGAGGTGATCCTGGATGTGGTCTACAACCACACTGCCGCCTCTGGCTTCGATGGCCCAACCCTCTCGTTCAAGGGCTTTGACAACGCCGGTTACTACGCCTTCGAAGCGGGCCCCCACGGCCCGGACTACACCCGTCACGCCAACGTGACCGGCTGTGGCAACAGCGTCAATCTGGATCACCCCAACACCCTGCGACTGGTGCTCGATGCCCTGCGCTACTGGGTCACCGAGATGCAGGTGGATGGCTTCCGTTTCGATCTGGCGGTGACGCTGGCGCGGGAAGCGGGGGAGTTCGAGCCAATGGGCGCCTTCTTCAAAGCCGTGATGGCCGACCCTGTGCTGTCACAGGTCAAGCTCATCGCCGAACCCTGGGATATCGGTCCCTTCGGCTACCGGCTGGGTCAGTTCCCGAGCCAGTGGCAGGAGATCAATGACCGCTACCGCGATACTGTGCGCGCCTTCTGGCGCGGTGATGCGGGCAAGATGGGGGACTTTGCCACCCGCCTGGTAGGTTCGCGGGATATCTTCCCGAAGAACTGGCGCTCCCCCCACACCAGCGTCAACTACCTCTGCTATCACGACGGTTTCACCCTGGAGGATCTGGTCTCCTACAACCAGCGCCACAACCAGGCCAACGGTGAAGACAATCGGGATGGCCACGGCAACAACCTCTCCTATAACCACGGGGTAGAGGGGCCGACTCTTGATCCGCGGGTCAACAGCTTGCGCCAGCAGCAGAAGCGCAATCTGATTGCCACCCTGCTGCTCTCCCAAGGTACTCCCCACTTCCTCGCCGGCGACGAGATGGGCCGCAGCCAGCTTGGCAACAACAACGCCTACTGTCAGGACAACCAGATCAGCTGGGTCAACTGGCAGTGGCGACCGGAGGATGAGCGGCTGTTCGCCTTCACCCAGCAGATGATGGCGCTGCGGGCGGAGTCCTGCGTCTTCTCCAACCTGCAGCTGAGCGACGACAGTTGGAATGGCACCCCGTCCAGCTGCCATCAGGTCAACTGGTATCACCCGGACGGCCACCAACTCACCGATCAGGATTGGCACGCCCCCATGGGGCAGGCGTTCGCCATGGATATCGGCATGATCAGCTGTGTCGGCGAGCGCTGGTACGTGCTGTTCAACGCCAGCGACTACGATATCCAGTTCCGCCTGCCGCCGCCGGGGGAAGGGCTGGAGTGGATCCAGACCATCGACACCGCCACCAACGATGGGCTGCCCTTCCTGCCCGATGACATCAAACGGCAGGTGGCGGTCGGCCGGGCCCACTCCCTCAAACTGCTGGAGCGGGTGGCGCTGGCCAGCACGGCGGAGGATGCCCAGCCACCGCAGCAGGAAATTCTCCCTGCATCCGGTGAGGAGATGGTTGCCACCTCGATCACAGATACAGGCAAAGCATAAGAGGCATGCTGGAGTCAGCTTTACGGAGCCGTTATGCTGGGCTCCGGTATGGATGGCAAGGAGTCGGTATGAGCAGTAACAATCCGGAACAGTGGCGCAGCAAACTGACCGCCGAGCAGTTTCACGTCTGTTGGGAGAAGGGCACAGAGCGCCCCTACAGCGGCGCCCTGCTCCACAATCGCAAGAGCGGCGACTACCTCTGTGTCTGCTGCAAGAGCGTGCTGTTCCACTCGGATGCGAAGTTTGACTCCGGCTGCGGCTGGCCCTCGTTCGACAAGGCCATCGAGGGGACAGTGGAGTACACCGAGGACAACAGCCACGGCATGAAGCGGGTGGAGATCACCTGCCGCCAGTGCGGCTCTCACCTCGGTCACGTCTTCCCCGACGGACCGACCGAGACCGGCCAGCGCTACTGCGTCAACAGCCTGAGTCTGGATTTCGAACCTGAGGTCTGAACGCCTTACCCATTGCAATAAAAACGGTGCCTCCATCACGGAGGCGCCGTTTTTTATCGGGATTTCACCGCGTTCACGCCAGCAGGATGGCGGCCATCACTAACAGGGCCGCAATGGCTGGCACCGGCAGCTTCACCACCCGCAGCAGATAAAAGCCGATGGCCGCCAGCGCCAGATCGGTCGGCGCCAGCACCGCGCTCTGCCACACCGGCTGATAGAGGGCCGCCAGCAACAAGCCCACCACGGCGGCGTTGATGCCGGTGACGGCCCCCGCCAGACGGGGCCGTGCCAGCCACTGTTGCCAGCAGGGGCCCACTGCCCAGAGCAGCAGAAAGCCGGGTGCAAAGAGCGCCAGGGTCGCCAACAGGGCACCGATCATCGGCATCTCGGGCTGCAGCTGGGCGCCAAGATAGGTGGCAAGGGTAAACATGGGGCCCGGCACCAACTGGGCCAGGCTGTAACCGGTCAGAAACTGCTGCTCGTTGAGAGTGTGTCCCACGCTCTCTTGCAGCAACGGCAGCACCACATGACCACCGCCAAACACCAGACTACCGGCGCGATAGAAGTCGGCAACCAGCTGGCCAATCGGGCTAGCGAGCAGCGGCAGACCGATAAAAAGGATGCCAAACAGCAGCAGGGTCGGCCAATGGGGCTGACTGCTGGCAGCAGAAGGTAGCTCGGCGGTGGCAGGGCGACTACCCGCCCCGCGCTGGCTGCGGGCGCAGATCAGCGCCGCTCCCGCCAGCATCAACAGTTGAGTCATCAGACCGGGCTGCCACCAGAGTGCTGCAGCGGTCACCACCATAATCCCCTGGGTCACTCCAGTGGCACAGAACTGACGACTCATGGTGAGCACCGCATCGGCCACCACGATGAGCGCCAGCAGCTTGAGGCCGTGCAGCGCCGCATCAAGCCACAGATTGCTGCCCAGCTGGCCGATGCCGATCGCAGCCACCAGTAGCAGCAGAAATGAGGGCAGCGTAAAGCCAACAAAAGCTGAGAGCGCCCCGCCCAGACCGGCGCGATGACGACCGATAGCGAAACCAAGCTGGCTGGAGGCGGGCCCCGGCAGCAGCTGGCACAGCGCCAGCAAGCGGGCAAATTCGGCCTGTGTCAGCCAGCCGAGCCGCTGGACGAAGGTGCGCTGGAAATAGCCGATATGAGCGGCCGGACCACCAAAGCTGATGCATCCCAGCCATAAAAACTGAATAAATACCTGTCCCACGCTCTTCTCCCTCATCCCTCTTCTCCCGATGGAGAGGAGATATTATGACAGCGCGATGATCGTTTTATGACAATCAGACTGATTCGGCCGACACCATTGGCACATCACCCGGCAGATAGCAGCGTCCCGCCAGCCAGCAAGCGATGGATTGGCGGCTGGCGTCGAAATGGGGCTCGGGCAACTCGCGCGGATCGCACCAGACCCAGCCTTCGCACTTCTCCGGCTCCAGCAGCTGCGGCTCACCATCGGCCCGGGCGTGCAGCGTCACCGAGATATAGTGCAGCCCGCTCTCGCGCCAGGTCCCCAGATTGTTGGTCACCGCCACCACCTCGGGCCCGTGGATCTCAAGTCCCGTCTCCTCGGCCACCTCGCGGATCGCCGCCGACTCGAAGCTCTCCCCCAACTCCAGATGACCACCCGGGATCGACCAGTAGGGGGCATGGCTCCCTTTGCGCTTGCCAAGCAGCACCTGGCCATGGGCGTTGGTCAGGATGACGCCAACCCCGACGCGGGGATAGAGAGTGGACATGAAAACGCTCCTTCAATCAGGCAGTAAAACGGCCCCACCTTAGGCCCAAGGAGGGCACAGGGCAAGCCCCGGCTGCACGGCACCTGCGCCTGTCGGTGGCCCCTCCCCTTGCCCCTTAACCGGTTATCACTGATGCTGGGGAGTGAAGCTCGGATGGAGAGGTCATCCCAATCCTCTCAGTCCCCCATCACCCCGAGGAGTCCGCCATGAAAAAATTGCTCCCCCTGTGCGCCCTGCTGCTCACGGCTTGCCAAACCACGCCGCCCCCCAACTCGCTCGCCATCGATGATGCCGACGCCTGGCAGGCCATTTGCAAAGATGGCACCCGGGTTCGCGCCGTGGTGGCAGAGGGGATCTGTGGGGATCATCGCGGGGTAGCCATGTGGACGAATAAACCAAGAGCTGAACGGATGGCAGAAGAAGCCGCCAAATAGTGTGATCCAGGCACAATAAAATGACACTGCCGGCCAATTGGCCGGATTTTTTCGCGATCTCGCCAGCACTTTGCCACCTTGTTCATGGTGCGCTCAGTTTTCTGTTCCCATACTGGCCCTACAGTTCCAAAAGAGGAGAGACAAGATGCAAACATCCATCGTCGGGCTCTCCATTCTGTGGGGGCTAGCCAGTTTTGGTGTTCAGGGGGATTTCATCGAGAGCCGTGATTCCGTTGCGCCATCCTGGCAAGCCGAGTCCAGAGTGGAGATGGAAGGTTATCTGATTGAATCGCTTGGCGAAGATCGCTGGCTGTTCGACAACGGCAGCGAAAGCCTGCTGGTCTCCCTGCCCGAGGGGCAGTGGGTGCCGACCGGCGAGCGGCTGCGACTCAGCGGCGAACCGCAGCAGGAGCAGAGCGGCTGGCTGCTGCAGGTGGAAGATATCAGCCAGGTCAGCGTCTGAACACGGCAGTCGACCCGTCACCGCGACAGCTAATCCAGACCGATAACCACTACCGAATAATCAAGAGCGCATAGCAAAAGAGGAGGCCAGTGGCCTCCTCTTTCTGTTTATCTGAGCGGCTTGCGCTTGCTCACCCAAGATGGTTGAGCGGCAGCGCCGTCTTGTGCTTGATGCGGCGCAGCACGAAGCTGGAGCGCACACCGGTCACCCCCGGAATATGGGTCAGCTTGTCCAGCAGGAAGTGCTGGTAGTGCTCCATGTCGCGCACCACCACCTTGAGCTGGTAGTCGGCATCATTGCCGGTGATGAGGTCACACTCCAGCACTTCGGGCAACTCGCTGATGGCACGATCGAAGTTTTCGAACCGCTCCGGCGTGTGTCTGTCCATGGAAATGTGAATGTAGGCGGTGAGGGTGAGGCCAAGCTGGCGGGCGTTGAGCAGAGTAACGTGGGTGTCGATGAGACCGGCATCCTCCAGCGCCTTGACCCGGCGGGAGCAGGGGGACGGCGAGAGCCCGACCAGCTCGGCCAGTTCCAGATTGCTGATGCGGCCATTCTCCTGCATCAGCTCGAGAATATGTCTGTCTATGCGATCAAGTTTCAGCATTTACCCTTCCTCGTTGCAATGACTAATCCACTTTTCTTAGATTAAGGGTGAACTATTGCAAAAACAACCGAAATAAGTGGTTACTTTGCAACCACTCACCGGCACGGGAGGGATACTATGGTTACATCTTCCGGTGGCAAAGCAGATACCTGACCGGGTCTCTGCGGTGAAGGACCTTACCGGGTCAAGAGCCCCATCAGCCGTCTTACCTTATCGGGAAACGACGGGCTGGAACGAGAGAACCCCCTCCCCGAAGGCAACAAAGCAGGCATCCCGGCGCCTGCTTTGTTGTTTTTGGGCGTTTGACGCAATCAGAGCGCGGGCGGCGTGATGCGATAGAGACAGCGATGCGCCCCCTCCAGCAGATATTGCTCCCGCTCCACCGTCGCTGGCGCCAGCAGCTGGCGAAACAGCGCCAGTTCGCTGCGACAGAAACCGCGGCAGGTGCGCGCCGCCGCACAGATGGGACAGTGGCTCTCCCACAGCAGCCAGCTGCCATCCTCTTCGCGGCGGATCTCCGCCATGTAGCCCTCGCGAGTACGCAGCTCCCTGAGCGCCGCCAGCCGGCCAGAGAGGCCATGGGACCCCAGCGCCTCCTGATAGCGAGCAAGCATTTGCTGCTCCCGCTGCTGGATCAGCCGCTCCATCCCCTCCTCGCCAAACAGCTCGCGCACGTTGTCGATCAACTGCACGGTCAGGTCGCTATGGCTATCGGGGAAGCGCTGCCAGGCCTGCTCGGTGAGCTGCCACAGCCGCACGGGACGACCGCGCCCGCGCGCCTCGTCGCTGAATGTGACCCACCCCTCCTGCTCGAGCGTGAGCAGGTGCTGACGGGCGCCCATGGAGGTCATCTGCAACTGCTCCCCCAGCGCGGCGGCGCTCTGCGGGCCATGGTTCTTGAGCAGAAACAGGATCTTGTCGGTGCTTGCGTTCATGGTCTCATTATGGGGATCGCCCTTTATTAAATCAATAATTCACTTTACTTAATCCCGTCTATGAACCAGCATAAATAAACCAATAACTTTACTTAATAGGTGCAGCATGGAGAAACACGAGCACAAAAATCCCCTCTGGGTGCTGGTCATGACGGTCACGCTGGCAGTTGCAGGTTTCAGTCTCCCCTCCCCGGTGTTGGCACCTTTGCTGCTGGATCCGGCCCACGGCATGCTGACGCCGGATGCCTCTGACTGGAGCCGCAAGGTGTGGCTGGGGGTCATCATGGGGCTCTACCCGCTGTTCCAGCTGGTGGGCAGCCCTTGGCTCGGGCGCCTCTCCGACCGCTATGGCCGCAAGCCACTGCTGTTGCTCTCGCTGGCGGGGGTACTGGCAGGCTATGCCCTGATGGCACTCGGTATCGCCTGGCGCTCCCTCCCCCTGTTGCTGCTCAGCCGGATTGTGGAGGGGCTATGCAACGGCAACATCGCCATCGTGCAGGCGATGGCGGCGGATCTCGCCGGCAAGGAGCACAAGGCGCGCAGCTTCGCCTGGATCAATATCGGCATGAATCTGGGCTGGGTAGTGGGGCCGGTGATCGGGGGCTACGCCGCGGTGATCTCGGGGGATTACAGTCTGGCCGCCTGGCTGTCGGTAGGAATGACCCTGATCAACCTGCTGCTGATCTACTGGCTGATCCCCTATCGTCCGCCGGTGGCGGCCGCTCGGCAGGCCCCGACCCTCTCCAGCCGCCAGCTGTTGCTGCAACCGGCCCTGCTGCCCTACTTCGCACTCACCCTGATCAGCTATGGCGCCGTGCAGCTCTATTTCACCTACTTCAATATCTGGCTGGTGGAGCGGCTGGCCTGGGATCCGGCCCAGCTGGCGCAGGCAGCGGTGCTGGTGAGTTTGCCCATGATGGCGGGCTCCTGGCTCGGCTCCCGCATCGCCCGTCACTGGCGCGGCAGCTCCCTCGGCATTGTCGGTCATCTGGTGATGGCGAGCGGTATGCTGCTCTTTATCCTGCCCGTGCACTGGTGGGGGCTGGCGCTTACCTTCGTTCCCGCTGGCATCGGCATGAGTCTGGGGGAGCTGGCCACCTCGGTAGCGATCTCCAACCGCAGTCACCCGGAGCAGCAGGGGCAGGCGATGGGGCTCTACCGCGCCCTCGCCGTGGGCAGCGAGATCCTGGCGGTGCTGCTCGGCAGTCTGGTGCTGCTGGCCGGTACCCAGTGGCCCTTCTATCTCGCCACCCTCTGCTCCCTTGCCAGTGCCGCCGGTTTCTATCTGCTGCGCCGCCGTGCCGACCGTCGTCAACAGCTGGCCAGCTGCACCTGAGCCACGAAGGGATCACAGTTCGGCGCTTCGGCTGCGGGCAAGACTTGCATCGGGGCGCCGGGTCTGGGACGGTAAGGCTCTTTGCGGATTTGTTCGATGCTGGAGGAGCTATGAGTGAATACAAGGCCATCGCGCTCGATATGGATGGCACCCTGCTGACCCGGGATCACAAGATCTCGTCGGCCACCCGGGCAGCCCTGGCGCAGGCCCGCGCCCACGGCATCAAGGTGCTGCTGGTCACGGGGCGCCACTACATGACGGCACGCCCCTTCCACCACGAGCTGGCCCTCGATACCCCCCTCATCTGCAGCAATGGCGCCTATCTCTATGATCCGGTGCAGAACCGGATCCTCAGCGGCGACCCGCTGGCGACCGCCCCGCTTACCGAGCTGCTGGCCGCGGTCGAGGCGCAGCAAATGGGGGCCCTGTTCCACCTGAGCGAGGGCATTGGCTACATCGGCTGTGAAGATCATGTCACCCGCATCCGCCACTGGTCGGCCAATCAGCCGGACCACCTCAAGATCGCCCTCCACCCGGTCGAGGAGCTGGCAGGCTGGCTCGACAACCCGGTCTGGAAACTGGAGCTGTTCAATCAGGATCCGGCACGCCTGCACACCTTTATGGGCGAGGTGGTCGAGCAGATGCCCTTTACCCGCGACTGGGCGGCCCCCTATGCGGTAGAGCTGGTACAGCCCGGTTGCAGCAAGGGCAACCGGCTGGCCCAGTGGGCAGCCAGCGAAGGGATTGCGATGGAGCAGGTGGTGGCGTTTGGGGACAACAACAACGACATCAGCATGTTCGAGCAGGTGGGGCTGGCGGTGGCCATGGGCAATGCGGCCCCGCAGATCCAGAGCCATGCCCATCGGGTCACGGCCGACCACAACGAAGATGGTATCGCACTGGCGCTGCAGCGCTGGGTACTGCCCTGATCTGACAGGATGCAACATGGCCAGCACACGGGCTGGCCATGAAGAGAGGGATTAACCGCCGAAGGAGAACTGGATCACCCGATCCGGATAGCGCAGACGGTTGTACTCCCGGCGCAGGGATTCGTAGTGGCGAATGGCCCGATCGCGCTTGGCGCGGTAGTAGTCGCGCTGTTCCGTGTTGGTTTCGTTGCGGATGCTGCGCTCCAGCGTATCGATATCCCGCTCGGTACGCTCCAGCTCGTCGCTGATCTCCCGCATGCGGGCAGCCAGTTTGTACTCTTCGTAGCCACGCTGATACTGCTTGAGGAAGCTGGCATCATTGGGGCATACCCCCAGATAAGCCTGCCCCTCCTTGCCCTTGCTGTAAGCCAGCTCGGGAATGCAGTAGAGCTCCAGCCCCTTGTCGTAGCCCCGTTTCCACTCGGCTTCATCCACTTTGAGGCCATATTCGCTGCAAGACGAAACGTAATCGCGGGTCGCCTGACGGGTTTTGCCTTCCGATCCATCCTGATAACCCAGGTTGTACCAGCTCATGGTGCGGCACTCATCTTCTGACAGGGCACTGCATCCCGCCAGCAATACCGGCAGGGTCAGCAACAGGATTTTGGGGGACATGAACAGACTCCGGAAAAGATAGTGACCGGCATTCTAGAGAGGATAAAAGGCCATAACAAGGGATGCGCTCCCGTGCGGTCTGGCGCGGTTTATTTGATGTTTTTGTCACTATTCAACGCCGTGCCAGACGGGGCGGCCAACCCGCTTTCCTTGTTATCAGGTGCAAGGTAAACTGCGCCATCTTTTAACTGGCGCGCAACAAAAACAATGAAAGTCCTGACCGTCGATTACCGCTCACCCGATGCGGCCCAACGCTTCACCGAATCCCTGCGAACCACCGGCTTTGGCGTGCTGACCAACCACCCCATCCCGAAAGAACTGGTGCAGTCCATCTACGACAACTGGTATCGCTTCTTCATGAGCGAGCAGAAGCAGGATTTCCTGTTCAACCGCGAAACCCAGGATGGCTACTTCCCGCCGTCGGTCTCCGAGGTGGCCAAGGGCCATAGCCAGAAAGACATCAAGGAGTACTTCCACATCTACCCCTGGGGCCAGATGCCGGAAGAGCTGAAAGAGCAGGCGATGGAGTACTATCGCCTCGCCAACGGTCTGGCCGCAGAGCTGCTGAGCTGGGTCGAGCAGTACACCCCGGCCGATATTGCCGCCAACTACAGCTGCCCGCTCTCCTCGATGATCGAAGAGAGCCAGAAGACCCTGCTGCGGGTGCTGCACTATCCGCCGTTCGATGGCACCGAGGAGCCGGGCGCCATCCGCGCCGCCGCCCACGAGGATATCAACCTGCTCACCATTCTGCCCGCCGCCAACGAGCCGGGGCTGCAGGTGAAGGGCTCCGATGGCGAATGGATGGACGTGCCGTGCGACTTTGGCACCCTCATCATCAACATCGGTGACATGCTGCAGGAGGCCTCTCGCGGCTACTACCCTTCCACCACTCACCGCGTCATCAACCCGACCGGTGGCAGCGCCGCCAAGTCGCGTATCTCCCTGCCGCTGTTCCTCCATCCGCGCCCGGATGTAGTGCTCTCCGAGCGTCATACCGCCCACAGCTACCTGATGGAGCGGCTGCGGGAGCTCGGGGTGATCTAGTCCGCCGACGAGCAGTTGTCAGAGACCAAACCGGAGCAATCTCGCTCCGGTTTTTTATTTGGTGGCAGGATTGGGCTAAAAACAGAATTAAATTAGCCAATCATGCCAATAAATCGCATTTACACCTGATAACCGTCGTAGTGATTGCGCAGTGACCTCCGTAACATGAGCGCCATTCTGCCCCTGCCAAGGGGCGCTCGATTGGAGTTCTTATGAAGCAGTCCCAATGGTCATCCCGACTCGGCTACATCCTCGCCGCAGCGGGTTCCGCGGTCGGTATCGGCGCAATCTGGAAATTCCCCTACGTCACAGCCGTCAACGGCGGCGGCGCCTTCCTGCTGGTCTTTCTGCTGTTCAGCTTCACCCTGGGGGTTGCGGTACTGATGGGGGAGACCCTGCTCGGCAGCATGAGTCGCCGCGGGGTAGTCGGTGCCTTCTCCTATCTGCTCGGCAAACAGTGGCGATGGGTTGGGGTAATGGGGGTGATCTCTACCCTGCTCATCTACTGCTTCTACAGCGTGGTGGGCGGCTGGACCCTGGGTTATACCAGCATGGCCATCTCAGGCCAGCTCAACCATGGCGATGCGGCGGCTCTCACCGCCCGCTTCAATGACTATGTCAGCGGTGACGTCTGGCCAATCCTCACTCACCTGCTGTTTGCCGCCCTCACCTGGATGGTGGTGCAAGGGGGCATTCAGAAAGGGGTGGAGCGCACTCTGCGCTGGATGATGCCGGCCCTGTTCCTGATGATCCTGATGCTGGTCGCCTTTGGCCTCACCCTGCCCAATGCGATGGCGGGAGTACGTCACTTCCTGATGCCCGACTTCAGCAAGCTGGGGATGTCTGGCGTGCTCGATGCCATGGGACTGGCCTTCTTCTCCCTCTCCATCGGTCTGGGCATCCACACCACCTACGGCGCCTATCTGCCGACCAGCGAAGGGGTTGGTCGCTCCAGCCTCTGGGTGGTGCTGCTGGCCAGCATGGTGGCAGTGCTGGCGGGTTTGATGATCTTCCCGGTGCTGGCCTCGACCGGTATCGACCCGGCCTCCGGCCCCGGTCTCACCTTTATGACCATGCCGGCGGTATTTCAGCTGCTGCCCTTCGGTCAGGTGCTTGAGGTGATCTTCTTCGCCCTGCTGGTCTTTGCGGCGCTCTCCTCCGCCATCTCTCTGCTGGAGCATTTGCAGTGCTTCCTGTGCGAGACCTGGGGTTGGTCACGCCGCACAGCCTGCAGCGCCATCACTGGATTCGTCATGGTTAGCGGTGTTCCGGTCAGCCTGTCGTTTGGCCCGCTGCAACACGCAACCCTGTTTGGCAAAACCATCTTCGAGCTGCTGGACTTTGTCACCTCCAACCTGATGATGCCGCTGTTCGGCCTGATGCTGACGCTGCTGCTGGGTTGGAAGCTGGGACGCAAGGCGCTGCCGCAGGGGATTGCCAGCCACTGGCATCACTTGCTGATGAACTGCTGGCGCTGGATTGCCCCCTTGCTGATCGGCGGGATCTTGATTCGCGGTCTGGTGTGACAGTTACTCTTCGCGGGTGGGCTCATCGGCCCGCCCCTGGGCGGCTCTGACGGCCTCCAGGGCATGCTGCCAGCGGGTGATCTCGGCATCATCCGTTCCCTTGGAGAAGACGATATAGAGACCGGCCTGATGGAGCAGCACGCCACTGCTGACGATGCTGCGCCGGGATAACCCCATCTTGTCGAGGGTGGCCTCCATCACCAGCTCCGCCATCGGCAAGGCATCGATCTTGCCCAGCATCAGCCGCTCTATCGCCTCCCCGACTGTCTTGTAGCGCACCAGATTGGTGTAGCCCTCATGGGTCAGCCGCACGTCATCGGCATTACCCAGCACGACCCCCACTCTGGGCAGATCCCGCAGCTGTGCCAGCGAGGTCAGCGGGTGGCGACTATCCGGCGCCTGATAGATAAAGACCCGATTGATAAAGAGCGGGCCAACCCATTTGAAATGGGACTCCCGCTCCGGGAGCCGCTGTACCACGAACAGTCCATAGCCGGGCTCGACCCGTGCCAGCGCCAGCGCCCGCTTGAGCGGGTAAATCCGCACCGGATAGCGGGTGCCAAGCTCCTCCTGCACCTCATCAATCAAACGAATGGCGAAGCCATCAAGCTTGCCATCGCGGTATTCGGTAAAGGGGGGTAAGTCGTGACTCAGCAGGGTTAATCCGGACTGCGCCGACACACTCAGGCTGATCAGTAACCAGGGCAGCACCATCCATCTCATACGACATCCTGTCTCATCGTTGTTCCCGTCAGCGCCATGTAGCGGTCACTAGTTCCAGAAGAAGCTACGTCGATTATCGCCCAGTAAATAGCCACAAGGTAGAAAAGATACGGCCCGGCGAGGTTTTCCCCCATTGAGTTGTACGTATAGCCAGAGTGGTGACAGCGGCACACATAAAAAATTTTTGATTTTATGTGTCAATTATTCTTTCCATGGTTTAGGCTGTTCCCTCATTCATTGGTCAGGTTGCCACCTCATGTCTGCCATCCTCGTGCTGTTTGGTCGATTTTTTAGCTCGCAAGAGAGGTGACCTTGCACGCACAGTTTTTCTGAATGTTCATTGCAAAGGTCGCCTCGGGCGGCCTTTTTGTTGTCTGTCGTTTATTGCTACAGAGGAGTATTGCTTCGATGTCGTGTTACCCGGAGGTTGTATGAGCCAGGTTCAGTGGTCTTCCCGTCTCGGTCATGTGCTGGCCGCAGCAGGCACAGCGATTGGCCTTGGTGCCATCTGGAAGTTTCCCTATGTGACCGCCACCAATGGCGGTGGCGCCTTCCTGCTGGTGTTTCTGCTGTTCAGCTTCACCCTGGGAGTAGCGGTACAGGTCGGCGAAACCCTGCTCGGCAGCCATAGCCAGCGCGGGGTGCTCGGCGCTTTTCGCAAACTGGTGGGGCCGAACTGGCGCTGGATGGGGTATATGGGGATCGCCTGCGGCTTCTTTATCTACAGCTTCTACAGCGTGGTCGGTGGCTGGACCGTGGGTTACGCCGCGCTGGCGATGGCTGGCAAGCTCAACCTGAGCGAGGGGAGCGCCCTCACCGCCCTGTTCAACGGCTATGTCAGCAACCCCTGGTGGCCGGTGCTGACCCATCTGATCTTCGCGGGCCTGACCTGGTGGTTCGTGCAGGGGGGTATTCAGAAAGGGGTGGAGCGGGCACTGCGCTGGATGATGCCCGCGCTCTTCATCATGATGCTGCTGCTGGTGGGGGTCGGTCTCTCCATGCCGGGCTCCATGGCGGGTGTGCGCCAGCTGCTGCTGCCGGACTTCTCCATGCTGACCGGCCAGAGCGTGCTGGACGCGCTGGGGCTGGCCTTCTTCTCCCTCTCCATCGGGCTCGGGGTACACACTACCTATGGCGCCTACCTGCCCAATAGCGAAGGGGTGCTGCGCTCCGGGGTCTGGGTGGTCACACTGGCAAGCCTTATCTCGGTGCTGGCAGGCTTGATGATCTTCCCGGCGCTGGCCTCCACCGGCATCGATCCCACCGCGGGCCCAGGGCTCACCTTTATGACCATGCCTGCCGTGTTCAGTCATCTGCCGTTCGGTCAGGGGCTGGGGGTGATCTTCTTCCTGTTGCTGCTGGTCGCCGCGCTCTCCTCCTCCATCTCCATGCTTGAGCATCTGGTGCGCTTCACTACCGAAGAGTGGGGCTGGTCGCGTCGTGGAGCCTGCCGGGTACTGACCCTGCTCATCATGGCCTCCGGCATTCCGGTGAGCCTGTCGTTCGGCCCATGGAACGATCTGACCCTGTTTGGCAAGACCATCTTCGAGCTGCTCGACTATCTGACCTCCAACCTGATGATGCCGCTGTTTGGTCTGGTACTGACCCTGCTGCTGGGCTGGCGATTGGGTGATGCCATTCTCCCTTCGGGCCTGTCACCCACCCTGCGTCTGGCGCTGCTCTGGTGCTGGCGCGTGGTGGCGCCGCTGCTGATCAGCGGGATCCTGATCCGCGGGATCATGTAACACCTTGTGCATCTTTGCGGGCAGGCCTTGGCCTGCCCTTTTTATTGCTGGCGTTTGCTTTATTACAGGCGTTCATATGAGCAGCATCACGATGGACAGGAGTGCAGTCGGGCAATCTCGGCAGAGCAGAGTAGAGGATGTGCGAAATGACAGAGTGCAGACTGGCACAATAAGAGGTGGTGCTTTGCTCGCCACAACGACAACAGAAGAAGCTGGAGTACTGAATTTCAGGCAAAAAAAATCCCCATCTGAATGGGGACTTTCTCTGCAACCGCAGCTGATATCTCAGCTTCGCTTGCGAATATGGTGGTCGTTACTGGGATCGAACCAGTGACCCCCTCCTTGTAAGGGAGGTGCTCTCCCAGCTGAGCTAAACGACCTGGGATTCTGAAATGATGGTGGGTCGTGCTGGATTCGAACCAGCGACCAATTGATTAAAAGTCAACTGCTCTACCGACTGAGCTAACGACCCATCTAAATCATTTTTTTAAACTTTTTACTGCAAATATGGTGGTCGTTACTGGGATCGAACCAGTGACCCCCTCCTTGTAAGGGAGGTGCTCTCCCAGCTGAGCTAAACGACCTGGGATTCTTGAAATGATGGTGGGTCGTGCTGGATTCGAACCAGCGACCAATTGATT
>FWPV01000382.1_pt1 | contig 143561 bp, 133 predicted proteins | sample 2228371 | NCBI WGS metagenome assembly FWPV01 (sample SAMEA103939776, study PRJEB20133) | metagenome | reverse complement strand
CGTTGCCGACCGGTTTGGCGTTGCCCGGGTTCTGCCCGGTACCGGTGGCGGCCGGTTCGGCGGTGGTGTTCTCGGCGTCGACAACGGGCTCGGGGCTGCTGGGGGCGGTTTCCTGGTCGCCCTCGGTGGGGGCGCTGTTTTCCGGCAAATCCGGGGCGTCGCCCTGGGGCAGGGGGTCCATCTCGGCACCGGCCGATGGCGGCTCGGCGGCAGGCGCTGGGGCGGACGCAACAGATTCCGTGGGGACCTCTGGGGCCGGTTCCGGGGCGTTGGTTGTGGTGGCGGGAGCCGCGGGGTCTGACCCTTGACCCGCGCCTGCCGGGGTCACGGCCACCGGTGCGGCCGACGCGGCCTGGGGCGGCGGTGCAGCCGCACCCGTACCCGCACCCGCACCCAGGGGGGAGGCTCCGGTGCCGGCATCGCCCAGCGGCTGGGAGACGGGCGAAGCGGGCGACTGGACGCCCGCGCTGCCGGTGTCTGCGGGCGACACGGCCAGGCCGGTCTCGGACGTCTGCTGCGGGACGGCCAGGCCCTCGTCGCGCACCGCGCCTTCTTCCGTCGGCGGCTGGTCGCGCCGGGACACCGAGCCGGTCTGGCCCTGCAGGTTCTCCAGGCCGCTGTCGTCGGCGCGCGCGGGAGCGCCGCCGAGGCCGGCCTCTTCCTCGCCGTCGCTGCCGGTGAATTCGCGGCTCAGCACGGTCTGCTCATCGAAGAGCACGGCCTCCTTGTTCTGACCGGTTGTGCGGGGGTCCTGTTCCCCGTCGGGGGTCGTGGTGTCGGCCATGGTGGGTTCCTTCATCGCAATGTTCGATCCGGCCATGTTAGGCAGAAAGAACGGCACCCGCCAGACGGCCAGAAGTTATAGCCCGCTGGCCGAACCGGACCGGATCAGCGCTCGGTGAAGGCCCGCGTGAACACGTCGATCACGGGTTTGGACAGGTAGGCCAGAAGGCTCTTCTCCCCGGTCTTGATCTCGGCCTCGACGCTCATGCCGGGCAGGATCGGGTACGGGCCCGGTGCCTGGCCGACGTAGGGACGGTCGAGCGTCACCCAGCCACGGAAGTAGGGTTGGCCGTCGTCACCGACCACGCTCGAGGCCGTGATGCGCTTGAGCGTGCCGGTGGCGACCCCGAAACGCGTGTAGTCGTAGCTGCCGATGCGCAGGTTCACCGGCAGGCCGACCCGGACATGACCCACGTCGCGCGGCGAGATGCGCACCTCGGCCTCGAGCGCGGCATCGTCGGGCACGATCTGCATCAGCAGGCTCCCGGGCTGCACCACCTGACCGACCGTCTGGACCCGCAGGTCCTGCACCAGGCCGCGGTTCGGTGCACGCACCACCAGCCGGTCGACCCGCGCCTGCAGCCGCTGCAGGTTTTCTTCCACCTCGGCCCGTTCGGCGCTGACCTCGCCCAGTTCGGCCAGGGCCATCTGTCGCAGCTGGTTGGCGGTGTCTGCGCGGCGGCTGCGGGCTTCGGCCAGCTCGCTGGCGGTGACGTCGAGCTCCTGCTTCAGGCGCTCGACCTCGCCATCGGCGGTGGCCTTGGCGCGGCGGGTTTCCACCAGAACCGCCTTGCTCACCAGGCGGCGGGCACCGAGGTCCTCGCGCATCCTGGCCAGATCGTCGGTCAGGGCCTGGTGCTGGCGCGCCACGGCCAGGGCCTTTTCGAGCTGGGCCAGACGGTGGATGCGCTGGGTCACCTGGCTGTCGAGGATGCTCAGGGTGGAGGTTCGCGTCGCGATCTGGTTGAGATGAATCTGCCGCTGGTCGTTGAGCAGGTCGGCATGGCCCTCGGCCAGCGGCTCGAACACCGGTTTGCGGCCATTGGCGAAGGCGTCGAGGCGCTCGCCGCGCAGCCACAGGGCGACGCGGCGCGCCTCCATCTGGCGCAGGTCGGCCACCGCCTGGGCGCCGTCCAGACGCAGCAGGACATCGCCCTGTGCCACCAGCGTGTGCTCTTCCACCAGAATCTCGGCCACGGTGCCGCCATCGAGGTGCTGGACCACCTTGATCTGGCCGGACGGGATGATCGAACCCGGTGCCCGCGCCACCTCGGTGAGGCGGGTGACGGTGGCCCAGACCAGGAACAGCACCAGCATCGCCGCGAGCACCCCGAGCATGGGGCGCACGAAGGCGGGTATCAATTCCTCTTCGATCTGGACCGTCTCGGAAAGCAGGCGCCGCTCGCGGCTGCCGAGCGCTATCGGTTTGTCCTGTGGCGATGGCTTGCCGATCATCAACGTGCCCCTGACATGATTTTGTCCTTGAGTTGGTCGAACGGGGCCATGGCGACCAAGGAGCCCCGTTCCATGTAGATGACCACATCGCTCTGGCGCATGTGGCTGGGCCGGTGCGAAACGATCAGCACCGTCGCCTTGCCGCGCAGGTATTCGATGCAGCGCGCGAAGGCCTGTTCGCCGGCGTCGTCCATGCCGTTGCCGGGCTCGTCCATGAGCACCACCGAGGCCGGCTTGAGCAGGGTGCGGGCGAGCGAGAGGCGCTGGCGGAAGCCGTGTGGCAGCTGCTCGGCATGGCTGTCCGAGATGCGGGTGTCGAAACCTTCCGGCAGGGCCAGGATGTCGTGGGTGAGACCGGCCATGTCGACCGCCCAGCGCACCTCCTCCTCGCGCGCCGCCGGGTGCGCCAGCAGCAGGTTCTGGCGCACCGTGCCGTAGAACAGCTCGCAGTTCTGAGGCATGTAGCTGATCTGGGCGCGCAGGTCCGCGCCGGTGAGCTGGCGGATGTCGACGTTGTCCAGGCGGATGGTGCCGGCCTGCGGCACGAAGGCGCGCACGATGAGCTTGAGGATGGTGGACTTTCCCGAACCGTTCGGGCCGGCGATGGTGGCCACCTGCCCCGGCTGGACGGCGAAGGACACGCCGAGCAGGGCCGGATCGGCGTCGTTGCTGTAGCGAAACGAGACGCGCGAGAAGCTGAGTTCGCCGCGCGTCTCGGGCCGGGTGGTCTGGCGCACGCCGCTGTCGCGCTCGCCCGGCAGGCGCATCAGGTTTTCGATCTGTCGCATGTTGGTGCGGATGCGCGACAGCGCCGTGGTGGCCAGGAAGATGCTCTGGATCGGTCCGACCAGGCGCCAGACGATCATCATGGTGGCGATCATGGCGCCCCCGCTGACCTGGCCGCCGATCGCCTGCAAGGCCGACACCACCAGAGCGATAAAACCGGTGAGTGTGCCCATGACCTGGGCGATGCCGCCGATGCGCGCCTGCACCTGGCTGGCGCGGTAGCCGGCCATGGCGGCCTCGCCGCTGAGGCCTCGGAAGCGCTCCACCCAGGCCCCGCCGGCGCCGACCGCACGGATCGAGCGCATCCCGGTCAGGGCCTCGTTGAGGAATTCCCAGCGCTTCGAGATGAGCTGCGAGGCGCGGTTCACCGCGGCCTCGTTGGCCTTGTTCGAAGCCACCCCAAGCAGCAGGAAGGCGATCAGCGCCCCCCCGATGACGAGCAGCACCGAAGGGTTGATCAGGCCGATGGCCACCAGCAGGACCAGGTTGGCCGGCAGTTCGAACGCGACCAGGGCGAGCGGGCCGAGGAAGAACTCGCGCAGGCCCTCGAAGTTCTTGATCCGGCCGACCTGGCGCCCGACCGACGAGCTCTCGGTTGAGGCCGAGGGCAGACTGAGCACGCGCTGGAAGATGGTGCTGCCCATGATGTACTCGGCGCGGCCGCCGATGTAGGCCATGACCCGGCTCTTGATGCGGCGCAGCTGCCAGTCGAGCCCGAGAGCGATGAGTGCGCCGAGCAGCAGGAAGGCGCCCATGCCGAGTTCGCCGCTGGGCAGGACACGGTCGTAGACCGACATCACGAATAGCGGCGCGGCCAGGGTGAGCAAGGTGCTGACCACGGTCAGGAAAAAGGCCAGGGCGATGTGCCGGCGGAAGCGCCAGACCAGATCGGCGAACCAGCCCGACTCCGTACGGGTCGGCTTGCCGTTGCGCTCGATCGGCTGGAACAGATAGGCTTCGCCGGCCTCGCTGCCGGCCTCGATCTCGGTCTCGGCGGCCAGGGCACTGTCGTAGACCCGCAATCGGTTGCCCGGGAGGCGTTCCAGCACGACCCGGGCCGGTCGCCCCTCGGTGATGAACAGGCAGGGCAGCAGGCGGTTGTCGAGTGCCTGCAGGCGTGTTGCGAAGTGCCGGGTCTGGTGGTCCAGGTTGGCCAGCACCGAACACAGGTCGGACAGGTCGAGGCGCGGCACCATGTGCGGCAGGGCCTCGGCCAGGTCGCGCGGCCGGCCCGACCAGTTCAGGGCGTCGAGCAGGACCGGCAGGCACAGCGACAGGTCCGAAACCTCGTTGAACTGGCGCCCGATGATGATGCCCAGGTCCTGGGTGCGTTCCGGCCGTGCCGGGATCGCCGCCAGCTCGGCCTCGCCGATGGCCTGGGCCGGCGCGAACGGGATCGCCCCCTCGTGCAGGCGGCCGTCGGCCAGGTGGTAGACGGTGTCGGCCAACGAAAGCAGGGACGGGCGGTGCGTCACCAGGACAATGGTGCAACGGCCCTTCTGTTCTTCCAGATAGTCGCGCAGGAGTTTGTCGCTGCGCAGGTCGAGGGCGATGTTCGCCTCGTCGAACAGAATCACGCTCGGGCCGCGCACCACCGCCCGGATGATGGCGATGAGCTGGCGCACGCCCACCGGCAGGGCCTCGGCCACGCTGTCGCCGATGGGGGTCTCGTAGCCCAGCTTCATGCCCGCCACCGTCCGGTCCAGCCCCAGCTTCTGGGCCAGGCGCAGGGCCTCGGCGTTGAGGCTGGGGTCGAACATGGTCATGTTCTCGAGGATGGTGCCGGCAACGAAGGTGCCGGTCTGGGGCAGGAAGGCGATCTCGCGGTGCAGGCTGTCGGCGGAGAAGTCCGTGACCGGCCGACCGTCGACCAGCGCCTCCCCGCTGTCCGGGCGTTCGATGCCGTTCATCAGCGACAGCAGGCTGGTCTTGCCGCTGCCGCTCTCGCCCTGGATGGCGATGCACTGGCCGGCGCGCACACGCAGGGACAGCCCCGAAAACAAGGCCGGCCCGTGGCTGCGACCGATCTCGATATCGCGCAGCTCCAGCCCCTCGCGCAGCGGCGGCATGGCCGGTTTGGCGGCCTCGTCCTCGGACGGCATGGCCTCGACTTCGTGCAGTCGGGCCTGTGCCGCGAGGAAGGACTGGTAACGCAGCCAGACCGACAGGCTGCGCCGCAGCGGTTGCATGGACCGCACGGCCAGCATCATGCATGCCGCCAGGCCACCAGGGGTCATGGCCCCGGAAACCACCACCACCGCCCCGGCGAAGACCACCGCCACCGTCATGATCTGGGAGAACAGCAGCCCCATGCCGGCGGCCAGGGTGCTGCCGTGGGTCAGTTCCTCGCCGCGCCCGGCGTTGGCCGCCTGCAGCCGCTCGTAGCGGCGCTGCATCAGGGACTCCATGGCGAGGGTCTTGACCGAATGGATGCCGCGCAGGACCTCGGCCAGGAAGTTGTGCCGCCGGTCGTCGAGCACATTGCGCTGGCGCACCTGCTCGCGCATCCAGTGGCCGGAGCGCAGGATGATCAGGGTGAACAGCAGCAGCAGCGACACGGGCACGATCACCAGCCAGCCACCGATGAACCAGATCAGGGCCAGGAAGATCAGCACGAAGGGGAGGTCGAACAGCACCAGCAGTGCCTGTCCGGAGTAGAAGTCGGCCACACGCGGGGCCGCCAGCACCCGCTCGGCATGGACACCCGGCTCCTCCTTCTGGAACCGACGCATGGGCACGCCCATGAGCCGCTCCAGGGCCTGGACGCTGGCGCTGTGCTCGAAGCGCGCACCCAGCCAGCCGGTGATCCGGTTGTTCAGGCCCCGCAGCACTTCCTCCAGGACCAGCGCCACAAAGACCCCGATGGCAATCAGGGCCAGGGTGGCCAGCGACTGGTTGAGGATGACCCGGTCGAAGATCTGCAGGATCGCCAGCGGCAGGGCCAGCGCCAGCAGGTTGTAGAACAGGGCCGCCAGGGCAAGCATGGGCAGCACCCGCCGCAGGTCCGGGGAGCCCAGCACCTCGAGCACGGGGGCCAGCCTGCCCCCTGTTTCGGCGCGGTTTGGCCTCGGCTCGGCGGGGGGCCGGGCCAGGCGCATCGGTGGGGTATCGGTGTTCATGCCGGCTCGATGGCAAGGTGGGCAACGACCTTGCGGACCATGGGGTGGCTGAAGTCGACGCGACCGTCGGCCAGCTTCGTCAGCACGCCGCTGCCGGTGGCTTGTTCCAGCGCCGGTTGCAGGTCTTGCGGCGCCTCGCCCAGCGCCGCCGCCAGATCCGAGGGCGACTGCGGCCCGGCGGCGTGGGCCAGCGCCCGCAGCAGCAGCCGATCCAGCCCGAGCCGGTCCAGGCGCATCGTGACGAGGGTCGACAGCGACAGCGGGGGCGCCGTGTCGTCCGGGTGTCTGGCCAGTTCCACCGCGAACAGCGGAACACCGGCGGCGCAGCGAACGATCTCGGTGACCCGCCGGGCATGGGCCGGCTCCTCGCTTGGCAGGGCCTCGAGCACCAGCTGGCGCACGGCTTCGGCGGGCAGCCGCCCCAGGCGAAGCGCCGTGCCGACCTCCAAGGATTCGGCGCCGCCAAACCGGCCGGACAGCACCACCAGGACCCCCTGGCCGGCGGCCGCGGCCGTGGCACTCGCCACGCCCGCGCGGTCCGCTCGGGGCAGGAAGTGCACATCATCGAGGATCAGCACGGCCGGCCCCTGGAGCGACAAGAGCCTGTCGCGGGCGGCCTCAAACGGTATGGGCAGCCCCTGTTGGGCACCATGAATCCTGATGCCCCCGCCGTCGGGCAGGCAGCGCAAGAAGTGCAGCGGGAGGCCGCAGGCCCCGGCCGTCCTGGCCAGTTCGAGGCACAGGCTGGATTTGCCCATGCCGGTTTCGCCTTCCAGACGCAGCACCTCGCCGGCGCCTGAAGCGGCGGCGCGCAACGCCCTGTGCAGGCGGTCGAGCTCCGCTTCGCGGCCCAGCAGGGCATGGGGTTCGCGTTCCCCGGTCCAGTCCAGGTCGGTCAGGGCATCGAAGCCGGCCGCCTCGGGGATGTCCGGGTCGTGGCCGATGCCCAGGGCCCGCATCAGCTGGCGCGCCTCGGGGCTGAAGGCGACCAGGCCCGGCGCGACCGCGTGGGCGGATTCCCGCGCCGTGGCGATGGCCGCGCTGGCGATGGCCTCACCCGTCCAGCCGCCGTGGCGGTGCATGCTGGCGACGGCCAGCCCGGCGCCGATGCCGCCGCGCAGCCGGCCGGCCAGGGCCGGGTCGAGGGCAGCGAATTCGCCGTGCACGGTGCGCGCCACGGTCAGGGCCTTGAGCAGGTCGTGCTCGCAGCTGCGTTGCGCACCGAAGATGACATCGCCGGCATGGCCCTTGCGCGCCAGAAAGATGGCTTCGTTGTCAAAGGCCAGGCTGGCCAGACTCGAGTGCAGGCGGCGCACGGCCTGCGCCTCGGCGGTGTCGGGCAGCGCCAGGGTCAACACGACGCAGGGTCGGCGCTCGAGGAGGCCGTCGCCGATCAGGCCTGCGACGGGTTCGGCCGCCGGCCGCAGGTCCTTCCCGCGCGACACCGCCATGGCCCGGTTCTTGACATTGAGCTTTTTGAACAGCGCCACCACATGCTGTTTCACGGTCCCCAGGCCGATGCCCAGCTCGTTGGCGATCTCCTTGTTGACCTTGCCGGCCTGGAGCAGCTCCAGGATCTGGCGCTGGCGCACGCTCAGCTCGGCGGTGGTGGCCGCATCCGGTTTCTGGGTCACGCGCAGGCCTCCATGGCGCTCATGGCCTGTCGCCCGGTGGGAGCGCCGTGCCCGGCCCCTCGCCGTGGGTCTGGAGCACCGGTGCCCCATCGGTCGGTGCCCCTGCGCCCAGGGCGCGGAACAGTTCGATCAGGGTGCGGTGCCGCTCGATGAGCGTGCCGTGCCACGCGTCCAGGCTCTGGTGGTGGGTGCGCTGGGTGTCGAGCAGGGTGAGGTAGTCGATGGCGCCGGCGGCATAGGCCTCCTGGCTGAAGCCCCAAGCTTCCTGTGCCGCCCGCGTGGCCTCGCGTTGCGCCTCGATGCGCCGCTCGCTCATGGCCAGTGCGGCCAGTGCGGTTTCGGTCTCGCGCACGGCCTGGTAGACGGTGCGCAGGTATTGGGCGGTCAGCTCTTCGTGGAAGGCGCGCACGAAGTCGACCTCGAGGCCGCGGCGGCCGTGGTCGAAGACCGTGGCCGTCAGGTTGCCGACCCATTCCCAGAACAGGGTGTGCGGCTCGAACAGCTGCGACAGGTGTCGGCTGCCGTAGCCGATCTGGGCGCTCAGGTCCATGCTGGGCAGGACCCGGGCCCGCGCCACGTCGATGTCGGCATCGGCGGCGAGCAGGTCGGCCTCTGCCGCCCGCACATCGGACCGGCGCAGCAACAGGGCGCTGGGCACACCGGGGTGGATCCTGGGCAGGGCCAGCGCGCCCAGGCCCTGGTCGGACAGGTGCAGCTCGCCAGGCGCGGCACCCACCAGGGCCCCCAGCCGCTGCAAGGCCTCTTCGCGCTGGAGGTGCAGGCCCGGAACGGTTGCCCGCACCGCGTGGACATAGGCCCGTTGCTGGGCCAGTTCGATGGCCGTGGCATCGCCTTTTTCCAGTCGAAGTGCCATGGCGTCGAGGATCGCCTGCAACACCGACTCGGTCTCGCGGGCCACCCGGATCCGGTCGTTCAAGGACAGGTACTGTGCGTACTGGAGCGCCACGTCGGCCAGCAGCCGTCTGCGGACATCGTCGCGCTGAAAGCCCGCCTGGAGCACACGTTGCTGTGAAACTTCGGACAGCGCGCGCCGCTCACCCCAGAGATCCACGCGCCAGTCGGCGCGCAGGCTCGCTTCGATGGTGCGTTGGCTGCGGACCTCGCCTCCCGGCGGGACGGTGGCGATGCCGTTTTCAGGGGCTTCCGCCGTGACACGCAGCGGGGCCGTCACCCGCGGGAGTTCGTCGGCCCGGGCCTGCCCGGCCCGGACCTGGGCCTGCATCAGACGCAGGCTGGCGATGCGCAGATCTGGGCTGCCCGCCAGGGCGCGCTGCATCAGGGTGTCGAGTTCGTCGTTGCCGAACAGCCGCCACCACTCGGCCGGGGCGGCGTCCAGCATGAGGGCGGGGCCGGTCGCCGCCGCGTCCGCGTGACGAAACTGGGCGGGCAGGTCGGGCTTCGGGGGGTGGTAGCTGTCGCGCTTGATGGCGCATCCGGTCAACCCCAAGGCGATCAGGGTCGCACAGCAGCCGGAGAGCACGAGGCGGGACAGGGGCACGTCGCCAGACCAACAGTTGAAAAGACCTATTCTAGGGCGGCCGGCCACTGCATCACCCGGCTGATCGGCGTTTCACTGGAGGAAGCCCACCCGGCGCTGCTCGCGCACCTCGGGCTTGAGGCGGTGCTCGGTCTCGAGCTGTTCCAGAAAGGCCTCGGGCGTGGGCGTTTCCTGCAGGATGTCGCATTGCCGCCGGACCGCCGCGAAGTCGCCCAGGCAAAGCTGGTCGAGCCGGCCCAGTCGCACGCAAAGCGCGGGGTCCAGCGCGGCCTCGGCGTCGCCCAGGGTTTCGCGGGCCAGCAGGGCCTCGCGCTGTTCGGGGCGCAGCGGCTTGAAGGCGATCTTGAAGGTGAAGCGCCGCAATGCCGCGTTGTCGATGCGGTCCAGCAGGTTGGTGGTGCAGATGAAGATGCCGTTGAAGCGCTCCATGCCCTGCAGCATCTCGTTGACCTCGCTGACCTCGTGGTGGCGCTGCGCACCCCGGCGGTCGAGCAGGAAGCTGTCGGCCTCGTCGAGCAGCAGCACGGCCTTCTCGGCGCTGGCCTCGGCGAACATGGCCGCCATCTGCTGCTCCGTCTCGCCGACGAACTTGCTCATGAGGTCGCTGGCCTGCCGCACCAGCAGGGGGCGCTCGAGCACCTGGGCCATGTGCTCGGCCAGGGCTGTCTTGCCGGTGCCGGGTGGGCCGTGGAAGCACAGGGTGCCGTGGCCGCGCGCGCGCAGGGCGGCGAGCATGCGCTCCAGGTCGTGCCGCGATTCGGTGTTGAGCCACGACAGCCCGTAGCGCATCGGGCTGGGGCGGGCGGCCGGTCCCGAGCGCCGGCCCAGGGCCTGGTCGGCGTGCCGCAGCTGGCGTTCGATCAGGGCGTCCAGCGGTGCGGGCCCGGCCTGTGCGTCGGGCACGGGCGAGACCAGCTGCGCAAAGCGCACGGCGGTGCGTATCTGCGCCGGGGTCAGGCCCTGGCGCTCGGTCAGGCGGGCCACCAGCCCGTCCGAGACGGGCACGTCCGCCAGCGTGCGGCGCACCAGCTGCTCGCGGGCGCCCGGGGGTGGCCCCTTGAGTTCCAGGTGGTAGGCGAAGCGGCGCCGGAAGGCCGGGTCGATCTGTTCGATGCGGTTGGTCACCCACAGCGTGGGCACCGGGTTGGTTTCCAGGATCTGGTTGACCCAGGCCTTGCCGCTGACGCTGTGCGCCGAGGCCGTCGACCCGGCCTGGTCGGCCCGGGCCAGACGCTGCGCCATGTCGGGCGACAGCGGGGGGAACACGTCCTCGACCTCGTCGAACAGCAGCACCGAGCGCGCTGTGCCCTTGAGGAAGACCTGCGCGATCTGCAGCGAACGGTAGCGGTCGCGTCCGCTCAGGCTGTGGCCGTCGCGGTCGGCGTACTCGACCTCGAACAGGGCCAGCCCGGCGGTCTGTGCCGCCACGCGCGCCAGCTCCGTCTTGCCGGTGCCGGGCGGGCCGTAGATCAGCACGTTGACGCCGGGTTCCTGGCGTGAAACCGCTTCGCGCAGCAGGTCGCACAGCACCTGCACGTCCTCGCCCACGAAGTCGAAGTCCCGGACCTCCAGCGCCGAGCGGGTGGCCGGGCGCGTGAACACCGCCATCAGTTCGTTGCGGTCGCGGTACTCGCGCAGCAGCACCGGCGGCAGGCGCTCGCTGACCTTCATCAGGTCGGCCAGATCGGTGATGTTGTGTTCCGACATCAGATTGTCGACCAGGCCGATGCGCTCCAACCGGGAGCCCGCGCGCAGGGCCTCACCGACCTCGCCCGGGTCGACGCCGGCGATCTCGGCAAAGGCGGCAAAGGCCTCGGGCGCGTTGTTCACCTTGAACTCGACCAGGATGGAGCGCAGCTCGCGCTGGTAGCGCGCCAGGGTGCCGTAGAGCAGGAGCGCGCGCTCGGCCCGGTTGAGGTTGAGCAGGCCGGCCAGGGCGTCGATGTTCTTTTCCAGCAGGGTGTGCTGGCGGTCTATGGCGCGGTTGAGCCAGTCGCTGGTGGCCGCCAGCAGCGCCAGCACATCCTTCGGGGCCTCCTTGACGTACTCGTCCAGGTGGAAGTGCAGCGTGCCTTCTTCGTAGGGTCCCTGCCAGACGCCGAAGCGCTCGATGAAGGCGGCCGGTGTCAGGGCGGCGTGACCTTCCCACAGTTCGTTGTCGCGGCAGCGCCGTTCCAGGAAGCCGCGCAGGCGCTGCAGCACCGTGAGCGGCCAGACCAGGTGCCGCCCGGTGAGCGTGAGCAGGGTGTTGAGGTCGCGGCGCAGGTTGAAGCGCGGCCCCTGGCGTGCCGCCAGCGTGAGCACGAAGTGCGAGCACATCAGGTCCAGCACGGGGGCTTCGCGCACGCCGGCGGGCACCAGCACCTGCGCCGGAGACAGGGTGCGCGCCCTGGGCGCCGCCAACCGGCCGCCCCGCGCGGGGGTGGGCCGTGTGTCGACGCGCTCAGGCGCACTCGCCGGCGTCCGTTCCCGGACCAGCCGTTCCTGCGCTTTCGGCGATGAGGCACGCTTGGCCATTCGAGGCAGCCCTCCAGCAAGGCGCCGGGGCGGATCGGGGGTGCCGTCCCGGTGCGTTGGGCGAACCATACCCCAGCTTGTTCGATCGTGGAAGGGGGGCGCGTCGCGTTCTCAAACCGTGGTCTTGCCGCCACAATCGGGACCATGATCACGCTGGAAGACATCGAACAGGCCGCCGAGCGGTTGCGCGCGCAGGTGCTGGAGACCCCGTGCGTGGAGTCGCGCACCCTGTCACAGATCACTGGGGCGCAGGTGTTCCTGAAGTTCGAGAACCTGCAGTACACCGCCTCGTTCAAGGAGCGCGGCGCCTGCAACAAGCTGGCCCAGCTCACGGCGGGCGAGCGCGAGCGGGGCGTGGTGGCCATGTCGGCCGGCAACCACGCCCAGGGCGTGGCCTATCACGCGCAGCGCCTGGGCCTGCGCGCGGTGATCGTGATGCCGCGCTTCACACCCGGGGTCAAGATCGAGCGCACCCAGGGCTTCGGCGCCGAGGTGGTGCTGCACGGCGACACGCTCGACGAGGCGCGCCAGCACGCGCGTGCGCTGGCCGAGCGCGAGGGACTGGTGTTTGTTCACCCCTACGACGACCCGGCGATCGTGGCCGGCCAGGGCACCGTCGGGCTGGAGATGCTGCGCGAGCAGCCCGACCTGGAGGTGCTGGTGGTCTCCACCGGCGGTGGCGGCCTGATCGGCGGCATCGCGGTGGCCGCCCAGGCCCTCAAGCCCGGCATCGAGATCGTGGGCGTGCAGGCGCAGCGCTTTCCCGCCATGGTCAATGCCGTCACCGGCAGCCACTGGGAGCAGGGGCTCAACACCATTGCCGAGGGCATCGCGGTCGGCACGCCGGGCGAACTGCCGCTGGCCATCGTGCGCCGCCACGTGGCCGACTGGCTGCTGGTGGACGAGGGCGACATCGAGCAGGCCATCGTCATGCTGCTGGAGATCGAGAAGACCCTGGTCGAAGGTGCGGGCGCCGCCGGCCTGGCGGCCCTGCTCCGGTACCCCGAGCGCTTCCGGGGCCGTCGGGTGGGTCTGGTGCTCAGCGGCGGCAACATCGACCCGCTGCTGCTGGCCTCCATCATCGAACGCGGGCTGGTGCGTGCCGGGCGGCTGGCGCGCATCCGCGTCAACGCGCGCGATGTGCCGGGCAACCTAGCGCGTATCGCCACCCTGGTGGCCGACCAGGGCGCCAACATCAACGAGGTGCGCCACCAGCGCGCCTTCAGCCTGCTGGCGGCACAGAATGTGGAAATCGAGCTGGTGTTGCAGACGCGCGGGCCGCCGCATGTGCAGCAACTGCTGCAGGCCCTGCAGCAGCAGGGCTTCGACGCCACGCTGGTCTGAGCGGCCACCGCCCGCGCCCCTTTTTCATCATCACGCCCCCCGAGGAGACGGTTTCCATGAATCCCACCGACCCGGCCCTGACCGCCGCCGACCTGCAACAGGCCCTGGCCGAGCACTTCGCACCCTGGGTGCAGGCGCTCAACCTGCGTGTGGAGGCCTTCGGGCCGGGCGAAGTCACGCTGCGCCTGCCGCACAGCGACCGGCTCGCACGCACCGGCGGCATGCTGTGCGGCCAGGCCATGATGGCTGCGGCAGACACCGCCATGGTCCTGGCCGTGGTGGCCGAGCTCGGGGCCTTCCGCCCCATGACGACGGTGCAGCTCAACAGCAGCTTCCTGCGCCCGCTGTCGGGCCAGGACGCGCTGGTGCATGCGCGGGTGGTGCGCGCCGGCAAGACCCTGGCCTTCGGCGAAATCGACATCCGGGGTGCCAGCGACGGCAAGAGCGCCTGCCGTTCCAGCACGACCTACGCGCTGCTTTGATTAGAATCACGCATCGAACCCGTATTGAAGGAGCACAACCATGTCCCACGCCCCCCAGAACACCTCCCTGAACCAGGACGACCCGGCCGAGGCCGTGGTGCCCTTCATTCCCTGGGTGCTGCCCCTGGCCGGCGGCGTCCTGATGTTCCTGCTGGCCTTCATCGCCGTCTTCATGGCCTGATCGCCGCGAGCGACCCGAAGCAACGGGCCGGCACCGCTGGGTGGCCGGCCTTTTTCGTGCCCGTGTTCAGGCGCTTCGGGTGGGCATGACGTGCACCGCGTCGGGCGACAGGCACACCTGTACCCATCCATCGTCGCGGGCCAGCCGCTGCAGCTGGCTGTGGGCCACGTGCAGGCGCAGGGTCTGGTCGGGCAGGGCCTGCGGGCGCAGCGTGCACAGGCTGATCTCGCCCAGCGGCAGGGCCTCCTCCAGCCGGCACAGCAGCGTGTTCGGGCAGTCGGCGCCGTCGGCCGTCGGGTGCGGGCGCAGTTCGATGCCCTCGCCTGCGATCACCCAGTTGACCCGGGTGCCGTTTTCGATCCTGGCCTTGTCGCGCACCCGCAGTGTCAGTGCAGAGCCGGCCCCGACCCACTCGAGCGTGCCCCAGCCGTCGCTGCCGGTGTGGAACACGCCTTCGAAGCGGTTCTGTATGCCCACCAGGTCGGCCACGCGGGCGTTGCGCGGCGAGCGCTGGATGTTGGCCGGCGTGCCCTGCTGCAGCATTTCGCCGCGGTCCATCACCACCATCTGGTCGCACAGGCGGCGCGCCTCCATCAGGTCGTGCGTGACCAGAACGATGGGCACCTGCAGGTGGCGCCGCAGTTCGCCGAGCAGCTCGTACAGGTGGTGGCGGCTCATCTGGTCCACCGCCGAGAACGGCTCGTCCAGCAGCAACAGGCGCGGCTCGCGCGCCAGCGCCCGCGCCACGGCCACACGCTGCTGCTGGCCGCCCGAGAGCTGCGCCGGGCGCCGTGCCTGCTGTTCGGGCGTCAGGTGCACGTGTTCCAGCCAGTGCCGCGCCCGGTGCCTCCGTTCGTCCCGGGGCAGGTGCAGCAGGGCCAGGGCCACGTTGTCCACCGCGTTCAGGTGGGGCATGAGCGCGTAGTGCTGGAACACCAGCCCGACGTGGCGCTGCTGCGGCGGCACGAAGCGCCCGTTGGCGGTGTCGCACCACACCTGCGCCCCGACCTGCACCCGTCCCTGGCTGGGCCGCATCAGCCCGGCCAGGATGCGCAGCACCGAGGTCTTGCCCGCACCCGATGGCCCGACCAGCGCCAGCATCTCCCCCGGTTCGCAGGCGATGCGCCCGCGCAGTGGCATGGGGTGTGTCTGGTCCACCTCGGCCAGCAGCGCGCCGCCGGTGGGAGGCAGGGGCCGTTCTATCGGGTTCATGGCCGCCGCGCCAGCCGGGCGCTGGCGAAGAAGGAAAACGCCACCGCCACCAGCGACAGCACCAGCAGGAACAGCGACATGCTGTGCGCCGCTGCCAGATTGAAGCCCTGCACCTGGTCGTAGATGGCGATGGCGATGGTCCGGGTCTCGCCGGGGATGCTGCCGCCGACCATCAGCACCACCCCGAACTCGCCCAGGGTGTGCACGAAGGTCAGCACCATGGCCGACAGGATGCCGGGCCAGGCCAGGGGCAGCTCGACGCGCGCCAGCGTCTGCCAGAAACCCAGGCCGCTGACGGCGGCGGCCTCGTCGAGTTCGCGCGGGATGGCTTCGAAGGCCCGCTGCACGGGCTGCACCATGAAGGGGATGTTGAACACCACCGACGCCACCAACAGGCCCGCGAAGTTGAAGGTCAGGGCCGTGCCGAAGGTTTCCTGCGCCCAGCGGCCCAGGGGGGACGCCCCGCCCAGCGACACCAGCAGGTAATAGCCCAGCACCGTGGGCGGCAGCACCAGCGGCAGCACCACGGCCGCCTCCACCCAGGCCTTGCCCCGAAAGCCGGTGCGCGCCAGCCAGCGGCCCAGCGCCAGCCCCAGCGGCAGCAGGATGGCCAGCGTGGCGCCCGCCAGTTCCAGCGACAGGACGAGGGCGGGCCAGTCCATGCGGTGCGTTTCCTCAGGGCCGGGGCACCGTGAAGCCGTAGCGCGCCATCACCTGTTGCGCCGCCGGGGTGGCCAGGTGGTCGTAGAAGGCCTGGGCCGCCGGCGGGGCGTTGCGCAGCAGCACCATGCGCTGCGCCAGTGGTTGGTGCCAGGCCTGCGGGATCAGGTCGAAATCGCCGAGCTGCGCCACCTGGGGCGCCAGCGCCAGCGACTGCGCGACGATGCCGCCCTGCGTCGATCCCGACGTGGCGAACTGCGCCGCCTGGGAGACGTTCTCGCCGTACACCAGTTTCGGGGCGATGGCTTCCCAGAGGCCGGCGTGCTGCAGCGCCTCGCGGGCCCGCATGCCATAGGGCGCGTGCTCGGGGTGGGCGATGGCGAACTTGCGCAGACGCCCGTCGCGCAGCGCGTTGGCCAGGTCCTTGAGCTGTCCGTCGGCCTGCAGCGGCGAACCCTTGGGCACCAGGATGCCGATGCGCCCGAGGGCGTAGAGCCGGCCCCGGTCGGCTGTCTTGCCTGCCTCGGCCAGTCGGAACACGAAGCCCTCGTCGGCCGACATGAACAGGTGGAACGGCGCACCCTGCAGGATCTGCGAGTAGAAATTGCCCGAGGAGCCAAACACCAGCCGCAGGCGGTGGCCTGTAGCGCGCTCGAAGCCCGCGGCCACTTCCTCGATCGCGAACTTGAGGTCGGACGCGGCGGCCAGGGTGGCCACGGGTTGTGCCCGAGCCCGCAGCGGTGCGCCCAGGGCCAGGGTGGCCAGGGTCGCGGCGCCGTGCCGCAGCAGCGCCCTGCGGGGCCTGTCGGTCGGGGTTGGGCTCGGGGTCATTGCGCGATTATCGGTTCTGCAGAGGGCGCGCGCCCCATGGCGGCCAGGGCGCAACCCAGGCGGTCAGCGAGCCCGCTGGCGCGGCGCGGGCCGGCCGCGCGGGGTGCGCAGCCACAGTGCCATGAACTCGGTGCGCCCGCGCACCCCGAGCTTGCGGTAGATGGCGGTGGCGTACTGGTGCACGGTGGCCTGCGTCAGCCCCACGCGGGCGGCAATCGCCTTCTCCACATCGCCGCTGAGCAGTTCGGGCAGCAGCTTGCGCTCGGCCGGCGTCAGCGGTGTGTGGCTGATGCCCAGCCCGTGCGCCATCAGCTGCTGGCGGTGGAACCACTTCATGCCACGCATGGCGGTGCCCACCAGCAGCAGGTCCTGCTGGGTGAACACGTGGCCCGGGGTGTGGGTGTCGAACACGAAGATCGACTCCACGTCCGGGTTGAGCGGAAACACCACCCAGATGCGGTCGGTGATGCCGGGGCGGCGGTAGAAGTACTCGTAATGCTCGGTCTGGCGAAAGCGCTCCAGGTCGAGGAAACCGCTGTGCATGCTGTACAGGCGGAACCGCCCCGCATCCGCCACGATGGCCCGGGTGGGGTCGCCGGGGTCCTTGTTGTACATCGTCTTGCCGCTGTCGTTGCGGATTGGCAGGTTCATGGTCTCGGGGTGCGTCAGCCGGATGCAGCCGATGCGCCAGCCCCCCAGCGGGTCGCTGCCGCGCTGCCGCTCATCGAGCACGCGCACCGTGCCGACCCAGAACGCGCTGTGCGCCCCGATCCAGCCCGAGATCGACAGCAAGCAGTGCAGCATCGCCTCGCGGTGGCGCTGGGGTTCGAAGTCCGCGAGCTGGTCCCACAGCATGGCGATGCGCATGTCCTTGGGCAGGGCAATGCCGGGGTCGGTCAGCAGCCGCCCCCACTGGCAGGGGGGCTTGTCCGGGGCGGGGGCGGCGTCGATGGGGTCCATCCGTGGTGGGTAGGCGTGGGCACAAGGCGGCGGCAATCATCCCACAACACCCGCCGGGGTATTTTGGTGTTAACCCTGCTGTGCGCTTGGGCGGCCACCTAACATGACGGATGCGGCTGAAGAAACAGACAGAAGTTGATGTCTGTCAAAAAGAATCAAAATTCGATGTTTAAAATCGCCAATAAATAAATTTCTGATGAATATGGGAGGGTGCCGCACCTGTGGCACCTTGGCAGTACAGTGAAAACCCGAATGAATGGCCGGCGTGTGGCGTGGTGGGAGCGTGGTGGGGCGTTGGTTTTCAGGGCCTCGCCGTGGCTGGTTCTGGTCCTGGGTCTGGCCATCACATGGGGACTGTGGGCGTCGTCGGTCGAACAGGTCCGGCATATGCAGCGCGATCATTTCCTGCAACAGTCTGACGAGGCCGCCGACCGCATCCGCCAGCGGCTCAACACCTACGAAAAAATGCTGCACGGCGCCCGCGGCTTGTTCACGGGCGTGGGCGAGGTGGACCGGGCCACCTACAGGCGCTACGTCGAGTCGCTCTCGCTCGAGCGCGACTACCCCGGCATCCAGGGCCTGGGTTTTGCACAGGTGGTGCCCCCGCAGGACAAGGACGCCCATGTGGCGGCCGTGCGGCAGGAGGGTTACCCCGACTACGACCTGCGCCCGAGCGGGCCGCACGACTTCTACGCCGCCATCGTCTACCTGGAGCCGTTGGCCGACCGCAACCTACGCGCCTTTGGCTACGACATGTATTCCGAGCCCGTGCGCCGCGCGGCCATGGAAATCGCCCGCGACCGCAACAAGGTCGCCATCACCGGCAAGGTCCGGCTGGTGCAGGAAACCGGCACCCGGGACCAGGCCGGCTTCCTGATGTATCTGCCCGTCTACCGCACGCCCAGCCTCAGTCTGGCCGAGCGGCGCGCCAACCTCGTCGGCTGGGTCTATGCGCCGTTTCGCATGGGCGACTTCCTGCAGGGCATAGACGGGGTACTGGCCCAGGACCTCGTCATCCAGATCTTCGACGGCACCACGCCCGACCCCGAGGCCCTGATGCACGCCCCCGAACCCAATGGGGCTTCGCAGGCCGCTCCGCTGTTGCCCGGGCTGAAGGATGAGCAGGTGATCATTCTGGCGGAGAACCAGTGGCTCATGCGCATACAGGGCCGCGCCAGCCTGGTCGAGCATCTGGACCAGGGCCGCTCCGGGCTCATCGCGTCCGTCGGTGGGACCATCAGCCTGCTGCTGGCGTTCGCCATGTGGCAGCTGGTGACCGGGCGCGAGCGGGCGCTGGAGGCTGCGCGCCACATGAACCGGGACCTGCTGGCATCGGAGGACCGCATCCGGCTCCAGAACCAGCGGCTGTCCGAAATCATCTGGGGCACCCATGTCGGCACCTGGGAGTGGAACGTCCAGACCGGCCAGGTCGAGTTCAGCGAGCGCTGGGCCGACATCGTCGGCTACACCCTGGACGAACTGGCCCCCCTGAGCATCGAGACCTGGATGCGGCTGGTGCACCCCGAGGATGCCGTGCGCTCCGAGGCCTTGCTGCAGCGCTGCTTTGCGCGCGAGACCCCGGACTACGAGTGCGAGGCCCGCATGCGGCACAAGAACGGCGAGTGGGTCTGGGTGCTGGACCGCGGCCGGGTGGTGGAGTGGACCGACGACGGCCGGCCACTGCGCATGGCCGGCACGCACCAGGACATCACCGCGCGCAAGCACGACGAGGCGGCCCTGCAGCTGGCGGCCAGCGTGTTCACCCATGCGCGCGAAGGCATCCTGATCACCGACGCGCAAGGGGCCGTGCTCACCGTCAACCGCACCTTCACCGACATCACCGGCTACACCCAGGACGAGATCCGGGGCAAGAACCCGCGCATCCTCAATTCCGGCCGGCAGCCGCCGTCCTTCTACGCCGAGATGTGGCAGCGCCTGCAGGAAAAGGGCGAGTGGTCCGGCGAGATCTGGAACCGGCGCAAGAGCGGCGAGTTCTACGCCGAACTGCTCACCATCAGCGCCGTGCGCGATGCCGCCGGGGCGGTCACGCACTATCTGGGCCTGTTCACCGACATCACGCCCATGAAGCAGCAGCAGGTGCAGCTGGAGCGGCTGGCCCACTACGACGCGCTCACCGGTCTGCCCAACCGCGTCGTGCTGGCCGACCGCCTGCAGCAGGCCATCGGCCAGAGCCAGCGGCGGCACCAGTCGCTGGCGGTCGCCTTCATCGATCTCGACGGCTTCAAGGCCATCAACGACACCCACGGCCACGACGCCGGGGACGAGCTGCTGGTCACCGTGTCGACGCGCATGAAGGAGGCGCTGCGCCAGGTCGACACGCTGGCGCGCATCGGCGGCGACGAGTTCGTGGCCCTCATGGTCGACCTGGCGCACCCACAGGACGTCGAGCCCCTGCTGCAGCGGATGCTGGACGCCGCCTCGTGGCCCGTGGCCCTGCACACCGCAGCGGGCACGGTCGAGGCCCGGGTGTCGGCCAGCATCGGCGTGACCGTGTACCCGCGCGACCCCGCCGACGCCGAGGTCCTGATGCGCCACGCCGACATGGCCATGTACGCGGCCAAGCAGGGCGGGCGCAACCGGTACCGGTTCTTCGAGGCCCATGCCCCGCACCCGCAGAAGGCCCGGGCCACATAAGGTTATGCATTTTCTGCATGTAACCGCTCCGTAACCGCCGGCGGGGTTTCTTAAAATGAGCCCCCACCGCCTGCTGCAGCGCACCACCTGGCGCGCAGCCCGAGCGCCGACCCAGCGCATGGCCTGCGGTCCCCGGGTCGAGAAAGGGATATGGAAAAGCGTCACGCGCCCAGCGAGGCGGCCCGCGCACGCCAGCGGCGCGGAGCAGCGACGCGTTTCCACATCCGCTTTTTCAACTTTGGAGCTGCAACCATGAACGCACCCGCGATGCAGGGCCTGGACATCCAGGCCCCCGCTTACGTCAAGAACGCCAGGCTGATTGCCTGGGTGGCCGACATGGCCGCCCTGTGCAAGCCCGCCCGCATCGAATGGTGCGACGGCAGCGAAGAGGAGTACAACCGCCTGTGCGAGCAGATGGTTGCCGCCGGCACGCTCAAGCGCCTCAACCCCGCCAAGCGCCCCAACTCCTACCTGGCCTGGTCCGACCCGTCCGACGTCGCGCGGGTGGAAGACCGCACCTTCATCTGCTCCGAAAAGCAGGAAGACGCCGGCCCCACCAACAACTGGATGGCCCCGGCCGAAATGCGCGCCACGCTCAACCCCCTGTTCGATGGCTGCATGGCCGGCCGCACCATGTACGTGATTCCGTTCAGCATGGGGCCGCTGGGTTCGCACATCGCCCAGATCGGGGTGGAACTGTCGGACAGTCCCTACGTTGTCACCAACATGAAGCTCATGACCCGCATGGGCCGCGCCGTGCACGACGTGCTGGGCGTGGACGGCGAGTTCGTGCCCTGCGTGCACACCGTGGGCGCCCCGCTGGCCGAAGGCCAAGCCGACGTGGCCTGGCCCTGCAACCCGACCACCAAGTACATCGTCCACTACCCCGAGACGCGCGAGATCTGGTCCTACGGCTCCGGCTACGGCGGCAACGCCCTGCTGGGCAAGAAGTGCCTGGCGCTGCGCATCGCCTCCACCATGGGCCGCGACCAGGGCTGGCTGGCCGAACACATGCTCATCCTCGGCGTGACCAACCCCCAGGGCAAGAAGTACCACGTGGCCGCCGCCTTCCCCAGCGCCTGCGGCAAGACCAACTTTGCCATGCTGATTCCTCCCGCCGGCTTTGACGGCTGGAAGGTCACCACCATCGGCGACGACATCGCCTGGATCAAGCCGCACGCCGACGGCAAGCTCTACGCCATCAACCCCGAGGCCGGCTACTTCGGCGTGGCGCCGGGTACCAACACGCTGACCAACCCCAACTGCATGAGGTCGCTCGACCGCGACGTGATCTTCACCAACGTGGCGCTCACAGACGACGGCGACGTGTGGTGGGAAGGCATGGGCGAGGCCCCGGCACACCTGATCGACTGGCAGGGCAAGGACTGGACGCCCGCAGACGGCCAGGCCGGTCGCAAGGCCGCCCACCCGAACGCCCGCTTCACCGTGGCCGCCACCAACAACCCGGCGCTGGACGCGCAGTGGGACGACCCCAACGGCGTGGCGATCGACGCCTTCATCTTCGGCGGGCGCCGTTCCAACACCGTGCCGCTGGTGACCGAGGCGCGCACGTGGATGGAAGGCGTCTACATGGCCGCCACCATGGGTTCCGAGACCACCGCCGCCGCTTTCGGTGCCCAGGGCGTGGTGCGCCGCGACCCTTTCGCCATGCTGCCGTTCTGCGGCTACCACATGAGCGACTACTTCCAGCACTGGCTCGACATGGAGCACAAGCTGGAAGAATCCGGCCACAGCCTGCCGCGCATCTTCTGTGTCAACTGGTTCCGCAAGGGCGCCGACGGCAAGTTCATCTGGCCCGGCTACGGCGAGAACATGCGCGTGCTCAAGTGGATGATCGACCGCCTGGAAGGCCGCGCCAGCGGCGAAGACCATGCCTTCGGCATCAGCCCGGGCTATGCCGAGATCAACTGGCATGGGCTCGATTTCAGCCCGGCCCAGTTCGAGGCCGTGACCGACATGAACCGCGACGACTGGACCCGCGAAATGGCGCTGCACGACGAGCTGTTCCAGACCCTGGCCCACCACCTGCCGCAGGCGCTGGTGGACACCAAGGCCCGCATCGAGCAGCGGTTGGCGGCCCTCTGATTCCGGGCGGTCTTCGCTGCATCAAAGGCCCCGAGGACCGGGGCCTTTTCCGTTTCTGGCGGTCCATCCTGGCGCGCCCAACGGGGCGCCATGGGCCACCCGCCCAGATTGACAATGCCCTGCATTGATGCAGAATGGAAGAAATGTGAACCGGTAAAGAACACCGTCCGCAAAGATCGACAGATCCCTGCGGTCCATGCAGGAGTGCAACCATGAAGTCTTGGCCGGTTTCCCGCCGCCTGTATGCGATCATCCTGGTCGCCGTTGCCACCATGGTGGCCCTCAGCGTGGTCAACTGGTTCGGCCAGACCCGGCTGGCGTCGTTGCAGGAGACGGCGTCCGAACGGCTGACGCAGGCGGGCGACATCCGGTACGCCTCCACCCTGGGGGCCGAGGTGTACCGCGTGGTGGCCGACACCTACATCAACCGCGACTTCGATGCCGCCGCCACCAGCTGGCAGGGCATCAACAAGGAGGTCGATCAGGCCCTGGCCAACGTCAGCCAGATGTTCGACACCCCCGAGGAGGCCCAGGCCGGCAAGACGGCCGAGGCCGCGCTCGGGCAAATTCGCGGCCTGTACACCGAGCGGTTTCTTCCGCTTGTCCGGCAAGACGCCCCGGTCGAAGAGATCCGGCCCATCGACGGTCAGATAGACGAGCAGATCGAGGTCTTCAGCAAGGCCTTGCAGGCCGCCGCTGCGAGCATGGCCGAAGAGGCCGACGAGGCATCCGCAGAATTCAAGGAGGCCGAGGAAAGGATCCTGTTGCTCAACCTGGTGGCCGTGGGGGCGGGGGCCGCCCTCCTGGTCGTGCTCACGCTGCTCGTGACCCGCAGCATCACCGGTCAGCTCGGCATGGAACTCGGGGACGCCATCGGCGCTGCCAACCAGATCGCTCAAGGCAACCTGGCTGCCTCCATATCCGCCACACACGCGTCCCGCGACAGCCTGGCCAGCGCGCTCACCGCCATGCAGGGCAACCTGATCCAGGTGGTCGGGACCGTGCGCCGCGGCGCCGAAGGCGTGGCCAATGCCAGTGCCGAGATCGCCTCGGGCAACGCCGACCTGTCGGCCCGCACCGAACAGCAGGCCAGCGCACTGGAAGAAACCGCCGCCTCCATGGAGGAACTCGGTTCCACCGTGCGCCAGAACGCCGACAACGCCAGGCAGGCCAACCAGCTCGCGCAGAGCGCCTCGACCGTGGCCGTCCAGGGTGGGGAAGTGGTGGCCCAGGTGGTTGACACCATGAAGGGCATCAACGAGAGCAGCAAGAAGATCGCCGACATCATCAGCGTGATCGACGGCATCGCCTTCCAGACCAACATCCTGGCCCTGAACGCCGCGGTCGAGGCGGCCCGCGCGGGCGAGCAGGGCCGTGGCTTTGCGGTGGTGGCCTCCGAGGTGCGCAGCCTGGCCGGCCGCTCGGCCGCAGCGGCCAAGGAGATCAAGGAGCTGATCGGTGCCAGTGTCGAACGGGTCGAGGCCGGCACGGCGCTGGTGGACAAGGCCGGGCAGACGATGGAGGAGGTGGTGACCTCGATCCGCAGGGTGAACGACATCATGGGCGAAATCAGCGAGGCCAGTGTCGAGCAGAGCGCCGGCGTGAGCCAGGTCGGCGAGGCGGTGACGAACATGGACCAGGCCACACAGCAGAACGCGGCGTTGGTTGAAGAGATGGCCGCGGCGGCCGACAGCCTCCGGGGCCAGGCCCAGGAGCTGGTGCAGGCCGTGGCGGTGTTCAAGCTCAGCGGGAACGCCGGCGTTGCATCGCCGGCGGCCACCGCCCCGCGCCCGCCGGCACGCAAGCCCGCCCCCGTGGCGGCCAGGGCGGCGAAACCGGTGGCACCCACCAAGCTGCAGCGGCCCACCCCTGCACCCAGCCCCGCTGCGGTGCCGGCGCCGACGCCGAAGAAGATCGCCGCAGGCGGCGGTGACGAGGGCGACTGGGACAGCTTCTGACCCCGTGGCCCCGGCGATGGCGCGACCAGGGAGGCAGGTTCTCCCCGGTCTGTGGGGCGCACATGGGGTAAGGTCGCGGTCATGAGCAACGATGACACGACCCATGCGCACGCCCTTGATGCGACCGAGGTGCTGCACACCCTCCAGACCGGTCGCGAAGGCCTGACGTCGGCCGAAGCGGCCCAGCGCCTGGGCGTGCACGGCCCCAACCGGCTCGGCATGGTCAAGCCGCCGTCCCTGCTGCAACGCGTGGCGGCCCAGTTCCACAACCTGCTGATCTACGTGCTGCTGGCCGCCTCGGGTGTGACCTCACTGATGGGCCATTGGATCGATGCCGGCGTGATTCTGGCCGTGGTGCTGTTCAACGTCGGCATCGGTGTCCTGCAGGAAGGCAAGGCGGAAAAGGCGCTGGAGGCGATCCGCCACCTGCTGGCGCCGCACGCCACGGTGCTGCGTGACGGCCGGGCGCAGGACATCAACGCCGCCGAACTGGTGCCGGGCGACGTGGTCATGCTCGCCTCGGGCGACAGCCTGCCGGCCGATGTGCGCCTGCTCCAGGTGCACAACCTGCGTGTCGACGAGTCGGCGCTCACCGGCGAGTCCGTCCCGGTCGAAAAGGCCGCCCCGGCGGTGTCGCTGGATGCGCCGCTGGGCGACCGGCTCTGCATGGGCTACGCCGGCACCCTGGTCACCCAGGGCCAGGCGCGCGCGGTGGTGGTGGCCACCGGGGCCCGTACCGAGATGGGGCGCATCGGCCGTCTGCTCGAATCGGTGGAGCAGACCACCACCCCGCTGGTGCGCAACATGGCCTGGCTGGCGCGCTGGATCACGCTGGCCATCCTGGCGGCGGCGGCGGGCCTGTTCCTGTTTGGCACCTTCTGGCATGGCCTGCCCGCTGCCGAGATGTTCATGAACGCCGTCGGGCTGGCGGTGGCGGCGATACCGGAGGGGTTGCCCGCCATCATGACGATCACGCTGGCCATCGGGGTCCAGCGCATGGCCACGCGCCATGCCGTGGTGCGCCGCCTGCCGGCCGTCGAGACGTTGGGGGCGGTCACCGTGATCTGTTCGGACAAGACCGGCACCCTCACCCGCAACGAGATGACCGTGCAGCGTGTCGTGCTGGCCGACCAGACGATCGAGGTCCAGGGCACGGGCTACGGGCCCGAGGGGGCCTTGTGCCTGGGCGGGCATCACCTGCAGGCCGCCGAGCTGTACCACGAATCGCCCGCGCTGCTGGCGCTGGCCGAGGGGGCGGCCCTGTGCAACGACGCCTCGCTGCAGCGGCGCAACGCCCACTGGGAACTCGCCGGTGACCCGACCGAAGGGGCGCTGCTGGCGCTGGCCATGAAGGCCGGCCTGGAGCCCGCCGAACTGGGGCGTGCGCATCCCCGGACCGGTGTCATACCGTTCGAGTCCGAGCACCGCCACATGGCCACCGCGCACCAGGGCGATGGCATCGGCGGGCCGGCCCAGGTGGTGTACGTCAAGGGGGCACCGGAGCGTGTGCTGGCCATGTGCGACCGCCAGTTGCTGTCCAGCGGGCAGGCCGTACCGCTGGACGAGGCCCACTGGCTGCACGCCATCGAGGCCCAGGCGCGCGAGGGTCGGCGCGTGCTGGCGCTGGCCCGTGGCAGCCTGGCGCCGGGCGAGACCCTGGCCCCACCGTCCCTGGAGCGTGGGCTCACGCTGCTGGGGCTGGTCGGCATCATCGATCCGCCCCGTGAGGAGGCGATCCGGGCGGTGGCCCAGGTCCGCGCCGCTGGCATCCGGGTCAAGATGATCACGGGAGACCACGCCATCACCGCCAGCGCCATCGCCACCCAGCTGGGCATGGGTGAGGCCCTGCGTGCGCTCAGCGGTCCGGAGATCGAGGCCATGGACGACGCGGCCCTGCGCGAGGCGGTGCAGGCGGTGGACGTGTTCGCCCGCGCCAGCCCCGAACACAAGCTGCGCCTGGTACAGGCCCTGCAGGCGCGCGGCGAGGTGGTGGCCATGACGGGCGACGGCGTCAACGACGCCCCGGCGCTCAAGCAGGCCGATGTGGGCGTGGCCATGGGGCGCAAGGGCACCGAGGCGGCCAAGCAGGCCGGCGACATCGTGCTGGCCGACGACAACTTCGCCTCCATTGCCCACGCGGTGGAAGAAGGGCGCACCGTCTACGACAACCTGCGCAAGACCATCACCTTCCTGCTGCCCATCAACGGCGGCGAGTCGATGTCGCTGCTGGCCGCGGTGCTGTTCGGTCTGGCACTGCCGATCGCACCGGCGCAGATCCTGTGGGTCAACATGGTCAGCTCGGTGGCGCTGGCCATGGTGCTGGCCTTCGAGCCCACCGAGGCCGACGTTATGCGGCGCGCCCCACGCCCACCCGGCGAGCCCATGCTCACGCGGTTCGTGATCTGGCGCATCGCGCTGGTCTCGGCGTTGTTCCTGGTGGGCATCTTCACCGTGTACCGCGTGTCACTGGCCGGGGGCGCCGACGTCGAGACCGCGCGCACGATGGCCGTGAACGCGCTGGTGGCCATGGAGATCTTCTATCTGTTCAGCGTGCGCTACCTCAAAGCGCCATCCTTCACGCTGGACGGTGTGCGGGGCACCCCGCTCGTGCTGATGGCCGTGGGCGCGGTCGTGGTGCTTCAGGCCCTGTTCACCTACGCCCCCGTCATGCAGACGCTGTTCCACAGCCGGGCGCTCGACATCGGGGAGCTGTTGTTGTGCACGCTGGCGGGCGTGGCCGTGCTGCTGGTGCTGGAGCTGGAAAAGGCGCTGCTGCGCCAGCGCCGGGCGGCCGCCTGATGCGCTCGGGAAAATGACAACAGCCCCTGGATCAGGGGCTGTCTACAGGGGTGCGTGTGGTGCAGGCGATCAGCGCAGCTGCCACTTCATCATGCCCACCGAGCCGCCGATGATGCCGGCCAGTGTGAGGAAGGAGCCGATGGCCAGGGTGGACACGCCCGTCAGGCCCTGGCCCACGGTGCAGCCCATGGCGGTGACGCCGCCAAAGCCCATGAGCACCGCACCGATGAGCTGGTTGCGCAGGTCTTCGACGTTGGCAAAGCCCTCCCAGCGGAACGAGCGTGTCGTCAGGGCGTGGGCCAGCGCCCCCAGCACCACGCCGATGGCCGTGGCGATGCCGAAGCTGATGCGCAGCGACTTGTCGGTCCAGAGCATCAGCAGCTCCAGGCTGAACGCCGTGGGCGCGACGAAGCTCATCGACTCCAGCGTGCGGGTGTTGGTGGCGAAATACGTCATCTCCAGGGTTTCCGGGTTCTCGGCGTAGCCGATGTGGCCGGTCAGGTACCAGGCCGCCACGACGATCAGGCCCAGCACCACGGCGCCCGTCATCTGCATGGTGTTGGAGCGGAAGCGCTTGTCCTTGAACACGAACACCAGCAGGGCCAGCACGATCACGGCCATGGTCAGCAGCAGGGCGGTGCCGGCGGGCAGGCCGGTCAGGCTGGCCAGCAGGTCGGGCAGACTCTGGGTGCTCATGCCCAGGGGGGCCAGATCGATCGCGATCGGGTCGAGGTAGCTGGCACGCCATTGGCCGAACAGCCCCTTGAGGGTCATGTAGGCCGAAATCGCCATGAAGGTCAGCACCACCAGCGACCGAATGCTGCCCCCGCCGACGCGCAGCAGGTTCTTGTTGGCGCAGCCGCCGGCCATGGTCATGCCGATGCCGAACAGGGTGCCGCCCACCAGCATGGAGAACCAGGGCAGCGTGGTGCGCTGGTAGATGCTCTTGGACAGGTCGACCAGCCCGGCGCTGTACAGCAGGGTGGTGCCCGCCATGGCCACGGCGATGGCCAGCATCCACATGCGCATGCGGCCCCAGTGTTCCATGTTGACGACGTCGGAGATCGCCCCCATGGTGCAGAAGTTGGTCTTGCTGGCCACCCAGCCGAACACGAAGGCCAGGGCGAGACCGCCCCAAACGACCCAGGCTGCCAGATTTTCAGGGTTGAACATGCTGTTCTCCGGAAAAGGGATGAGGAGGGGTTCGGGTGGACACGGCCAGCCCTGTGGGCCGAAGCGCCACTCGTTCAGCCGCCCGCAGGCGGCGTATCAGGGGCGGTTCAGATGAACAGGCAGACGTCGGACTCGCCGGCGAACTTCATGAAGGTCGCGGCACCGCCGTACTCGACGTTCTCTATGAACTCGCTGGTCTGGAACTCGAACAGGTCGACGGTCATCTGACAGGCCACGAACTTGACGTCCGCTTCCAGGCACAGCTCGCGCAGTTCCTCAAGCGAAGCCACGCCTTTGGATTTCATCTTCTGCTTCATCATCATGGTGGCCATGGACTCCATGCCCGGCAGCGCCTGCACCATGACCGGCAAGGGCACGGGCATGGGCATCGCCGGGTTGGCCAACGGACTGATCTTGACCGAACTCAGGTCCTTGCGCAGCAACTGCAGGCCGTAGAAGGTGAAGAAGATCTGGACATCCCAGCCCAGGGCCGCGGCCGTGGAACCCAGGATGAACGGGGGGTACGCCATGTCCAGCGTGCCCTTGGTGGCGATCAACGCCATCTTTTTGCTTGCCATGATGCCGTCTCCTCGGTTGTCGATGGATCGGTGGCGTGCTCAGGCTTTTTTCAGGTAGAACACGAACTTGCCGCCCTCTTCACCCTGCTCCAGCAGGGCGTTGCCGGTCTGTTCCGCAAACGCGGCCATGTCGCAGACCGAGCCGGGGTCGGTGGCCAGGACCTTGAGCACCTGGCCGGCGCCCATGTCGGACAAGGCCTTCTTGGTCTTGACGATGGGCAGGGGGCAGGACAGGCCGGAAGCGTCGTATTCTTTGTCGAAATTCATCGTTGTCTCCAATCGCGGCCGTGGCAGCCGTGTTGCTTGATTCTCTGGTGTGAGGCAAGGCACCGCAACCCCATGGGCGCAGGCCTTCGGTCATTCTTGAGGAGCGGCCTTGCGGCGTCTATTACCGCAAAGGGTGATGCATCATAGCCCATGTGGGTAGGGGGGTATTTCACCCGGCGCGGTACAGAGCGCACTACAGGTGTACCGGCGCACCATCCGCCTTTATGATGGGTTGGCGTGGTCGCGGCGGCTGCTCCCATGTGGCCCAGGCGGGACGTGCAACGAAGGGGTTCGACATGGATTTTCTGGACGTGGTCCGGGGGCCGGCGCTGGCCGTGGCGGTGGGGATATTCCTTGCCGGCACCCTCTGGCGGCTGGGCGGGATCTGGCGCCGCCCTGGCCAGCCGGACCTTTCTGCGGCCCGCGCAGGGGCGCCCCCCCGCTGGCGGGGGGCGTTGCGCGGCGCTGTCCGGGGGCTGTGGCCGAACGGCCGGGTCACGGGGGGGCGTGTGCGGTTGTCTGCCATCAACGGCTACGCGTTCCATGTGGGCCTGGCGCTGCTGTGTTTCGGTTACGCCCCGCACATCGCCTTTGTGCAGCGGCACACGGGCCTGGGGTGGCCGGCGTTGCCGGACACGGTGGTGTTCCTGGCGGCGGGCGTCACCCTGCTGTCCCTGCTGCTGGCGCTCGTTCTGCGCCTGAGCGATCCGGTGCGCAAGCTGATCTCGACCGGCAACGACTGGGTGAGCTGGGGCGTGACCTTCCTGCCGGTCGCCAGCGGCATGATGGTGCTGGGCGAGCCGTCGGCCAGCATCGTGGCACGCGGACAGGTGCTCTACCGCGACCCCGTGGCCCTGCACCTGCTCATGTTTGAGTTGCTGCTGGTCTGGTTTCCGTTCGGCAAGCTGATGCACGCCTTCCTGTTTCCCTTTTCGCGTGGGGCCACCGGTGCGCGCTTCAGTCACAGGGGGGTCAAGCTGTGAATCAACCCACACCCACGCCTGCGTTCGACATGCAGGGCACCCTGAGCGACGAGGCGCGTCTGGACGCGGCCATGCGCAGCTTCGTGGCCGATTTCGGCGCGACGGCGGCGCTGCATCTGGAGTCCTGCGTGCATTGCGGCCAGTGCGCCCAGGCCTGCCATTTCCACGTGACCACCGGCGACCCCAAGTACACACCGATCCACAAGCTCGAGCCGTTCCGGCGTGCCTACCTGCGCCAGGCCAGCCCCTGGGCGCCGCTGATCCGTGGGCTGGGTCTGGTCCGGGCTCCAAGCATCACCGACCTGGAGCGGTGGCAGGAACTGCTCTACGACGCCTGCACGATGTGTGGCCGCTGCACCCTGGCGTGTCCGATGGGGATCGACATCGCCGAGCTGGTCAAGGAGGCGCGCCACGGCATGTTCCAGGCTGGGCTGGAGCCGGACCGGCTGGCGCTGATGGACCGGACCGCGCGGCAGTGGAACAGCACCGCCACACCGGGCGAGGACCTGCCCGACATCCTGGCCGAGGCCAGCCGCGAGCACGGGGTGCCGATACCTTGCGATCTGGATCGGGCCGATATCCTGGTCACCGCGGCACCGGCCGAACTGGGCGAACACACCAAGGCGCTGGCCGATGCGGCCAAAATCCTCAACCGCCTCGGGGTACGCTGGACGATGCACCGGGAGGGGTTCGATGCCTCCAACATCGGTTTCAACAACGGCGACATGGCGTTGCAGGAGAAGCTGACCCGCGCGCTGGTGGATACGGCGGTCAAGATAGGGGCCCACACGGTGGTGCTGCCCGAGTGCGGCCACGCCTACGGTGCCGCCCGCTGGGAAGCCGCCCGGTGGTACGGACAGGCCCTGCCGGTGCGCATCGTGCACATGACCGAGCTGCTCGACGAGCTGCTGGCCAGCGGTCAGATCCGGGTCAGGCAGGTGGGCGCGAGCGCCACCTTCCACGACCCCTGCCAGACCGTGCGGCGCGGTGGGCTGGAGGACGCCGCGCGCCGCGTGCTGGCCGCCCTGGGGTTCGAGCTGCGGGAGCTGCAAGACCACGGGGTGGCGGGCTATTGCTGCGGTGGCGGTGGCGGCGTGGTGTCCAATCCCCGTGCCGCTCCCTTGCGGCACAAGGTGTTCGAGCTGAAGCGGCAGCAGATCGACGCCACCGGCGCACAGCACTTCATCACCGGTTGCGGCCAGTGCCGCGTCACCTTCGAGATGGGGGCGCGGCACGCCCAATGGGACCGCGCCACCGAGAGCCTGCTGGAACTCGTGGCCGACAACCTGGTCGAGTGAACCGGCCGTTGGGGGTGCGTTACCAGCGCACCATCAGCCGACCCTTGACGACCTTGGACTCGAAGCGCGTCAGCGGGGTCTTGCCTTTCTTGATGCAGTCGCCGCTGCGGATGTCGAACGCCCACTGGTGCTTGGGGCAGGTCAGGGTGGTGCCCTTGAGGGCCAGGTGCGGGATGTCGGTGGTCTGGTGCGGGCAGCGGCTGTCATAGACCTGGTAGCTGCGCTTGCTGCGGTAGACGAACAGGCCCCGGCCGTCGCATTCGATGCGCGTGACCTCGCCATCGGGCAGGTCGGCCGCGGCCATCACGTCGCGCCACTTGGGCGGCTCGCCGCGCAGCGCCTCAGGCGCGAAGCCGGGGATGCCCATGTCCAGGATGATGTCGGTGGCCCAGACGATCTTGGCCAGGCCCAGGGCCGGGAAGGCCATCAGCAGCGCGTCGAGCACCTCCATCGGTGTGCAGCCCTCGCGCAGGGCGCGGCCCAGGTACTGCCGGAAACCGCGTTCGGTCTGGGCGTGCACCTTGGTGATGACCGAGATCAGGTTGCGCGTCTTGGGGTCGAGGTGCTTGCCGGTTTCCTTGAGGAACTTGAAGTAATGCCCCATGGTTTCGGGTCGGGCCTGCACCAGGTAGTTCAATGCGTCGCTCATATCGGGTCCTCGGTCTTGAAATGTCAGGGGGTCATGGCGACCAGCACCGGGTGCTCGGCCAGGCCGATCACCTTCTGCGCCACACCGCCGATCAGGGCCCTGCCCAGGGGGGTGTCGCTGCGGCTGCCCATGACGATGAGGTCGGCGCCCAGTTGCCGACCGGCCTGCAGAATCTGCTCATAGGGGGTGCCGAACAGCACCTGGCCCTGCGCCTGCAGGCCGCGCTGCTGCAACAGCGCGGTGCTTTGCGCGACAAAGGCCTGCGCTTCGGACGGGCGGCCCGGATCGGTCACCGTGACCACGCTGACCGGCAGGTGGCATTCCTCTGCCACCGAACCCGCCAGGGCCACCAGACGTTCGCCCTGGGGGCCGGGCTCGGCCGCGACCAGCACCCGACGCTGCCACATCTGCGCGGCGCGCGGCACGATCAGCACGCTGCAGGGTGCGTGGGCCACCACCCGGGAGACCATCTCCCCCAGCAGCAAGTTGGCCAGCAGGCCGCGCTTGCCGCGCCGGCGGATGACGATGAGGTCGGTGTGGCGTTCGCGCGCCTCGTCAACGATTTCCTGGTGCGGCTCGGGCCCGCGCCGGGCCTGCATGGTCAGCGCCACGCCCTGGGCTTCGGCCAGCGCGTGGAGGGCGGCGATGCGTGTGGCGGCCTGCTCGTCGGCACGCAGGGCCAGTTCGGGCGCCACGGCATCGAATTCGGGGTTGCTGACTATGGGCAGCACACCGTTCAAGGGGCGCTGGCAGCGGCGGGACAGGGCCATCGCCAGCGTTTCCGCGCCGGTGTCGTACTCGCTGTGCTCGGTGGCCAGCAGCAGGTGTTGGAAGACGGAGGCCATGCGGTGTGTGTCCAGCGATCGCGTGTGCTCAGTGCCCGGCGTTCAGCCAGCCCGAGGCAGCCAGCAGGAGCACGAGGATTTCCAGGACACAGATGATCGCATAGGCCGTGGCGCGCTGCCGGCGAAACAGGGGAATCACCGCCAGCAGCGGCGGAATCGAGCAGCTGGCCAGCAAGGCTATGCCGATCAGGTTGATGAAGTCGCCCCGGGTGACCAGCCCTAGCCAGCCCCATCCCTGGGGCGACTGCGTCAGCCGCAGGTACTCGTCCACCGGCTGGTTCCACAGCTGGGGCAGTTGCTCCAGCGGCACGTGCGGGACAACCAGGCCCGTCACATAGGCGATGAAGCTGAGGAACAGCAGCGCCAGACCGGCGCGGGTGCCCCATTCCAGCAGGCCGGCGTAGCGGCGGGCCTCTTCGGGCAGGGTGTCATTCAGATCCATATGCCCGCTCCCTTGAGAAAGGCACGGATGCCGGCGAACAGCAGCAGGCCGATCACCAGCTTGCGGATGACCGCGCCCGGCAGCACGTTGAGCAGACGCGCTCCGATGCGCGCGCCCAGCATCATGCCGACGACCGAGGGCACGGCGATGATGGCCAGCACGGCACCGCGGTTGATGTAGACCCAGGCTGCAGCCGAGTCGACCAGCGAGAGCACCAGGCCCGAGGTGCCTGCCGACACCTTCAGCGGCACCCCCATCAGCAGGTTGAGGGCCGGCACGTTGGCCCAACCCGCACCGATGCCGAACACCCCGGCCAGCAGGCCGATGAGGGTGAAGATGACGAGGCCCAGCGGCGTGCGGTGCACCTGCCAGTCGATGCGCTTGCGGGTGGCGCCGTCAATGAACACACCGTGTATTCCCAGCGCGGTGGACAACGCATCGGGACGGGCCACGTGCGGCACTTCGGACTTTCCGGCGGTGAACATGAGCACCACGATGCCGAGAACGATCACGCCCAGGGCCATCTGCACCATCGAGGCCGGCAGGGCCAGGCCGATCATGGCCCCGGCAATGGAGCTGATGGAGGCCAGCAGCGCCAGGGGCAGCGCCAGCTTGAGACTGGCCAGGCCGCCTCGCAGCAGCATGGGGCCGGCGGCCAGGGCGCTGGCCAGCGCCACCAGCAGGCCGGCGCCGCGCACGAAGTCGAGGTGAAAGGGGAAAAATCCCCCCACGATGGGCACGAACAGGATGCCGCCACCAATGCCAGCCGGTACGGCCACGATGCCGATCAGGAAGCACGTGATGAACAGGGCCAGCGGCCAGAACCACCAGGGCATGGTGGAAATGGCCTGCAGGGTCTCGGCGGCGTGGACCGGGGCGGCCGACAGCAGCAGGAGCGCCAGACCGGTGCGGCGCCTTGTGGTGGGGTTCATGAAAGATTCGGTTGACTGACGGGGCGCACCCGGTTTGGAAGGTTCACAGCGGCTTGCGGATGGTAATCGCGCCGCGGATCTGGCCCGCCGCATAACCCGTGCCCAGGTCCTTGGGGTAGTGGGTGTTGAGCTGGGCGCGCACGCCGGAGGCCAGCTTGTCTTCGGTGCCGTGGCACGACAGGCACAGGTTCTGCACCGGCAGGGCGCGCATGTAGCGGATTTCGCGTTTGTCGCCCTGCGCGACCTCTTCCCATTTCTCCAGCGTGGCCGGGCTTTCGCCGGCGGCGGCACGGCGGTCGAAGTCCTCCAGCGCGGCGCGCTCCCAGGCATCGGGCACGGCGCCGGGGTTGCGGTTGCGCAGGCTCACGCGCTTGATGGCCCAGCCGGTCTGGGCCGAGGCGGCCTTGGCCATCTGGGGAGCCTTGTCGCGGCAGACCCCGACGGCCGATTCGGCCCCTCCCTTGGCGATCTCATCCTGCAGCACCTGCAGCAGCTTGGGCGGCACGGCGCTGGCCACCTGTCGCGCTTCGGCGAGCCAGGGGGCATCGCTGGCGTGGGCCAGAAAGCCCGAAAGACCGAGGACGGCAGCGGCGATCATGGGAATGGGGCGCATGGCGGTCTCCTGAGGTGATGATGGGGAGAAGTGTCAGGCCACGGTCTGGTAATAGAGGTTCTGCGGGTGGTTGGCCTGGGCGAAGAAGAACCAGCGTTCGGCCAGCAGGCCCAGGTACTGCAGCACGAAGGCCAGGACGAACAGGGCACTGGAGCCGGTCGTCAGGCCCGCCAGCAGGCCCAGCAGGGGCAGCGGGAACGCGAGCAGCAGAAACGTCCACTTGACGGCGTTGAACTTGGCCGCGCTGCTGCCGTGGAAGAACTCGCGCGTGTTGAACGAGCCGCCCATGAAGCCCTGCGATTTCTGGACGATGCGCGGGTGCTTGATGCCGATGGCCGTCTGCAGCGTCGACTTGGGCGCCAGCCGCGCGTTGCGCACCAGGGAGGCCCCGCGGCCGATGAGGCCGGCCAGCGTGAAGCCGGCGGCGCCTGCGGCGTAGGGGCCGACGAGCTGCTGCTGCGCATCGAGCGCGGCCAGCAGTGTGGCCAGGGTGAAGCCCGAGGCGCAGCCCAGCAGCAGGTAGTTGATCAGCGTGAGCGGGCTGGCCCATTCCTGCAGGAAGCGGATGGACGCGTAGATCATGGCCGTGCAGACGAACAGGGCCAGACAGGCCAGGGCCGTGAGCAGCCCGATCCAGGTGGTGGCCGGCAGGCCGAACTGGTGCGCCAGACCATAGACGAACAGACCGCCCATGAAGACGGGCAGGGCGATCACTTCGCGCGACAGCCAGGAACTGCGCCATTGGGTGGCCGTGCGCCAGGCGCGTTCGGGGTGGCCCAGGTGAAAGAAGGAGGCGACCAGCCCCAGGCCGGTGAGCACCAGCGCCACGGCGCAGCCCAGCACCAGGAAGGGCCCCAGGGCCTCGGGCGGTGACAGCAGGTCGGCGGCCAGCAGGGCGAGGAACAGGCCCTGTCCGGCGCCGATGAGGGTGGTGAGGAAGATGACCGAGTAGGCGGGTTTCATGGCGGGCTCAGGCGTTCGGTGTCAGGGGGCTGCGCAGCGGCATCAGGTGGAGTGGTCCTCGCGGCCCGGCACGCGGGCCGGGTGCTCGGGCTGCTGGCCGTCGATCTTGAGCGGGTTGTCCACGCGCTCCAGGTCTTCGGGGTGGATGCGCATCTCGGTCTTGCGCCGCGGCAGGTAGTGGTTGGCCGGGCGTGTGCCCCATTCGGGCATGAGCTGGTAGCCGGCCCGGTCCTGGATGGCCTGCGAGACCTCCGATTCCGGGTCGTGAACGTCGCCGAACAGGCGCGCGTTGGACGGGCAGGCGATCACGCAGGAGGGCTTGCGTTGCGGTTCCGGTATGGCCTCGTCGTAGATGCGATCCACGCACAGCGTGCACTTGCTCATGACCTTGCGCTGCTCGTCGAACTCGCGCGCGCCGTACGGGCAGGCCCAGGAGCAGTACTTGCAGCCGATGCACTTGTCGTAGTCCACCAGCACGATGCCGTCCTGGGCGCGTTTGTAGCTCGCGCCCGTGGGGCAGACCGGCACGCAGGGCGGGTCTTCGCAGTGCAGGCAGCTCTTGGGGAAGTGCACCGTCTGGGTGTTCGGGAATTCGCCGACCTCGAAGGTCTGCACCCGGTTGAAGAAGGTGCCGTTGGGCTCGGCGGCGTAGGGGTTGAGGTCCACCAGAGCGCCGGCGGCCCCCGAGGTGTTCCACTGCTTGCAGCTGGTCACGCAGGCGTGGCAGCCGACACAGACGTTGAGGTCGATGACCAGGGCCAGTTGCGTCATTTCCAATCTCCCGTACCGGCCATGTAGGCCTGCTGTTCGGGCGTCCGGGCGGTGCCGGGCATGGCGGGCACGGCGTCGAAGCGCGGCCACGATTCCTCGGGTTCGCCCGCTTCGGCCTTGTAGATGCGCACGCGCACGTCGTACCAGCCGGCCTGACCCGTGATGGGGTCGGAGTTGGAGACGGTGCCACCGGCCCTGGGGCCGGGCAGCTCCTCGCTGATCAGGTGGTTGAGCAGGAAGCCCTGACGCGCCTCGTTGGCGTCGGGCGTGAGGCGCCAGGCGCCCGGTGCCTTGCCGATGGCGTTCCAGGTCCAGACCGTGCCGGGCTCGACCGCCTCGGAGTAGCGGCACAGGCAGCGCACCTTGCCCCACTGCGATTCGACCCACATCCAGCCGCCGTCGGCGATGTCCTGCGCCTGCGCCGTCTTCGGGTTGACGAACAGGAAGTTGTAGGTGTGGATCTGGCGCAGCCAGGCGTTCTGCGAGTCCCAGGCGTGGTACATGGCCATGGGGCGCTGCGTCACGGCGTTGAGCGGGTAGCGTGCGGTGTCCGTGGCCTGCGATTCCAGCGGCGTGTAGTAGAAGGGCAGCGGGTCGAAGAATGTCTCCACGCGCTTGCGCAGGTGGTCCGGCGGCTGCTTGCCGGGGCGCTTGCCCTGGGCCGCGCGGCGGAAGCCCTGCAGGAATTCCGAATAGATGTGGATCACGATGGGGTCGGCGTCGCGGCGCAGGCCCATGGACTGGGCCCACTGCATGTAGTCGCGGTTCCAGTTGCGCATGTACTGGATGTGCTGCGGCATTTCGTAGTGGAAGACGCAGTTGTTCTGCGCGTACATCTCCCACTGGCGCGGGTTGGGCTCGCCGCGCATGGACTTCTCGCCGCCCTTGCCGCGCCAGCCGGCCAGGAAGCCGATGCCCGAACCCGGGGCGGTTTCGTAGTTGACGATGAAGTCCGGGTAGTCGCGGAACTTGCGCCCGCCCTCGGGCGTGGTGAAGGCAGGCAGCTTGAGGCGGCTGGCGAGTTCCACCAGCACTTCCTGGAAGGGCTTGCACTCGCCCTTGGGCGGCACCACCGGGATGCGCACCGAATCCACCGGTCCGTCGAACTCGGAGATCGGCCGGTCCAGGATGGACATGACGTCGTGCCGCTCCAGGTAGGTGGTGTCGGGCAGCACCAGGTCGGCAAAGGCCGTCATCTCGGACTGGAAGGCGTCGCAGACCACGAGGAAGGGGATCTTGTACTCGCCATCTTCCCGCTTGTCGTTGAGCATCTTGCGAACTTCGCTGGTGTTCATGGTGGAGTTCCACGCCATGTTCGCCATGAAGATCAGCAGGGTGTCGATGGGGTACGGGTCGCCGCGCCAGGCGTTGGTGATGGCGTTGTGCATCAGCCCGTGCGCCGAAAGTGGGTGCTCCCACGAGAAGCCCTTGTCCAGGCGCACCGGTTGCCCGGCGTCGTCCACGAACAGGTCGTCCGGGCTTTCGGGCCAGCCCAGCGGCGCGCCGTCGAGCGGGGTGTCGGGCTTGACCGCCTGCGGCCCCTTGGGCGGGCGGGCGTTGGGTGGCACCGCCCGCGGATAGGGGGCCTTGTGGCGAAAGCCCCCCGGGCGGTCGATGGTGCCCAGCAGGCTCATCAGGATGGCCAGCGCGCGGATGGTCTGGAAGCCGTTGCTGTGCGCGGCCAAGCCGCGCATGGCGTGGAAGGCGACCGGGTTGCCCTTGACCGAGTCGTGTTGCTGGCCCCAGCAGTCGGTCCAGGCGATGGGCAGCTCGATCTTCTGGTCGCGCGCGGCAATGCCCATCTCGTGCGCCAGGCGCCGGATGGTCTCGGCCGGGATGCCGGTGATGTCGGCGGCCCATTCGGGGGTGTAGGACTTGACGCGGTCGGCCAGCAACTGGAAGGCCGGCACGGCGGGGGTCCCGTCGGGCATATTGAAATGCCCCAGCAGCGCCGGATCGGCCCCCTCGGCGTGGTCGGACACCGGCCGGCCGCTGTGGCGGTCCCACCAAGTGAAGTTGGCCGGCCGCAGCGGATTGACGATGTCGCCGGCGGGCTTGCGCAGGAACATGCCGAACTCGTCGCCCTGGGCGTCCTGGTTCACCAGCTGGCCGGCGTTGGTGTATCGCGCGAGGAATTCGCGGTCGTACAGGCCGAGCGCGATCAGTTCGTGGATCAAGGCGAGCAGCAGCGCACCGTCGGTGCCGGGCTTGATCGGCACCCATTCGTCGGCGATGGCCGAGTAGCCGGTGCGCACCGGGTTGATCGAGATGAAGCGGCCACCGTTGCGCTTGAACCTGGACAGCGCCATCTTCATCGGGTTGGAGTGGTGGTCCTCGGCGGTGCCCAGCATGACGAACAGCTTGGCGCGGTCGAGGTCGGGGCCGCCGAACTCCCAGAACGAGCCGCCGATGGTGTAGATCATGCCGGCGGCCATGTTGACCGAGCAGAAGCCCCCGTGCGCCGCGTAATTGGGGGTGCCGAACTGGCGCGCGAACAGGCCGGTGAGGGCCTGCATCTGGTCGCGCCCGGTGAAGAGGGCGAACTTCTTCGGGTCGGTGGCGCGCAGGTGGCGCAGGCGCTGCTCCAGGGTGGAGAAGGCCTCCTCCCACGAGATCTCCTCGAACGCGCCCGCGCCGCGCTCCGTGCCTTCCTTGCGCCGCAGCGGCTTGGTCAGGCGTGCCGGCGAATACTGCTTCATGATGCCGGAGGAGCCCTTGGCGCAGATCACGCCCTTGTTCAGGGGGTGTTCCGGGTTGCCTTCGATGTAGCGGACCTCGCCGTTGCGCAGGTGCACCTTGATGCCACAGCGGCAGGCGCACATGTAGCAGGTGGTGTTGCGGGTCTCGGTGTGGGCGCCGGCCAGCGGGGCCGCGGTCGGGTCGTGAATGGGGGTGGAAGCCATCCCGCAATTAGGTCAAGACAGGGGGGGGATCGTCTATTACCGCCAAGGGTGATCACCCCTTCACCCAAATGGGTTATCGGGTATACCCGGGGGTCGCTCGCGTGGCGGGGCTTGGCGATGGGGGCGGTGTCAGGGAAAATGCCGGGGTCGGCCGGGCCCGATGGCCTTCTTTGCGAGGGATCGAGCCCATATACTGTTACCTCACTATATAAACATAAACAGTGAAGAGCCCGCCCCAGCAACCCCGCCGGTGCAGGGCTCACGCTGCAGCGAGACAACATGGTTTCCTTTTTCGCCTGGAACCCTGGACACCGGAGCATGTGAAGTGGGTGCCGCCCTGGAGCCCGCAGCCCTGCCTGTGACCCCCGCACCCGGCCCCAAGCCGCCGGTGACGGACATCTTTGCCGAGATCACAGCGGGTCTGGCCGATGGCCAGCAGCTCGAGGCCCTGTTGCGGCAGTTCCTGGGGCCCATCGTCCGACTGGCCGGTGCGCAGGCCGGTCTGGTGCGTACCCTGTCGGACGATGGCGAGCACATGCGGCTGGTGGGGGACCTCGGCTTGCCCGAGGCGGTGCGCCTGGCCGAGCAGTCGGTGGACCGCCACTGCGGCACCTGTGGCATTGCGGCCGACCACGACACCCTCACCTGGTCGCGCGACGTGCACAACTGTGCGCGGCAGAACAACGACGGCCAGTATTTCGGCCACGACTGCAAGCGCATGCTGGCCGTGCCGCTGCGGCATCGGGGGCGGCTGCTCGGGCTTTACAACCTGTTCTTCGATTCCGACGTTGAGCTCGGGCCGGACATCCTGGCGGTCCTGCGTTCCATCGGCGAACTGCTGGGCCTGGCCCTGCACAACGCCCGGCTCGAGCGCGAGACCCTGTGCGCCACCGTCATGAACGAGCGCCGCTTCCTGGCCAGCGAGGTGCACGACACCGTGGCCCAGAACCTGGCCTATGTCAACATGCGGCTGCCGCTGCTGCAGGACGCCATGCTGCGGCACGACGATGATCTTTCGGGCCGTTACCTGACCGACGTCAAGCAGGCCGTGGGCAGCATACAGGCCAACCTGCGCGAGATTCTGGTGAATTTCCGGGTGCCAATGGACCCCCAGGGCCTGCTGCACGGCCTGCGCGATGTGGTCGATGCGTTCGGCCGCCGCGCTGGAATACCGCTTGATTTCCGTTGCGAGGTCTCGGACCTGGGCCTGTCCGTCGAGCAGGAGGTCCAGGTGTTCCACATTGTCCAGGAGGCGCTGGCGAATGTGTGCCGGCACGCCCGGGCCAGCCGGGCCTGGCTGACGATCACGCGCGGCGAGGGGGGCACCGAGGTGCTGGTCGAGGACGACGGCCAGGGCCTGCTGCCGCCTGGGGCGGGCGAGCACGACGGTGGCGCCCACTTCGGGCTCGGCATCATGCGCGAACGCGCCCAGCGCCTGGGTGGCCAGGTCGAGACCCTGCTGCGCCCGGGAGGCGGTACACGGGTCCGGCTCACGGTGCCCATTCAGGACCGCCCGGCTCGGGAGGGCGCAGCATGAGTGTGCCGATCCGCGTGATGCTGGTCGATGACCACTCGCTGTGCCGCAGCGGTCTGACCGAGCTGCTGGCGCTGCGCGGTGGCATGGAGGTGCTGGGTGCCACCGGCCAGCCCGAGCAGTTGCTGGTCCTGCTGCGTGAGCAGGTGCCCGACATCCTGGTGCTGGATCTGCGTCTGGCGCAGACCGACGGCCTGAGCGTGCTGCGTGCCGTGCGCGCCGAGGGCTTCGAGGTGCCGGCCGTCATCCTCACGATGAGCACCGCCGAGGAAGACCTCGCCGCCGCCTTGCGCGCCGGGGTCCGGGGCTACCTGCTCAAGGACATGGAGCCCGACGAGGTGATCGAGGCCATCGGGCGTGCCGCCCGTGGGGAACTGGTGGTGGCGCCGGCGATGGCGGTGCGGCTGGCGCAGATGTGGCAGAACGACCAGAAGGGATCGGTCAAGCGGGATCTGGTGTCGACCCTGACCGAGCGCGAGCGCGAGGTGCTGGAACACGTGGCACGCGGCAAGAGCAACAAGGTGATTGCGCAGGCCCTCGACATCAGCCACAACACGGTCAAGCTGCACGTGCGCCACATCATGGCCAAGCTCGACCTGAACTCCCGGGTCGAGGCCGCCGTGTTCGCCTTCGAGCACCGCACGTCGGTCGAGGGTGCCTCCTCGTCGGGCGAGGCCGCGCGCAAGCCGGCGGAACCGCCGCCGCGCTGATCCCTCTCAGGCGCGCAAGGCCTGTTCGGCGGCCAACTGCGCGGCCTGCGGCACGAACCAGGCCAGGGTTTCCTGCAGCTTGACCACGTCGCCCACGATGATCAGGCTGGGCGAGGTGAAGCCGCTTTCGGCCACACGCGGCGGCAGGTCGGCCAGGGTGCCGGTGAGCACCTGCTGGGTCGCGATGGTGCCGTGCTGCACCACCGCGATGGGGCGGTCCGCCGGCGCGCCGTGGGCAATGAGCTGCCGGCAGATGTCGGGCAGGGCGTTGAGGCCCATGTAGATCACCACGGTCTGGCGCGGCCGGACCAGGGCCTGCCAGTCCAGATTGGCGCTGCCGTCCTTCAGATGGCCGGTGACGAACAGGCAGGTCTGGGCGTGGTCGCGGTGGGTGAGGGGGATGCCGGCGTAGCTGGCCACGCCGCATGCGGCGGTAACGCCCGGGACAACTTGGAACTCGATGCCCTGGGCCGCAAGCTCCTGCATCTCCTCGCCACCGCGGCCGAAGATGAAGGGGTCGCCGCCCTTGAGGCGGACCACCTGCTTGCCTTCCTGGGCCAGCTTCACGAGCAGGGCGTTGATCTGCTCCTGGCGCATGGTGTGCTCGTTGCGCCGCTTGCCCGCGTAGATGCGCTGGGCACTGGGCGAGATGAAATCAAGCACGGCGGGCGAGACCAGGTGGTCGTAGACGACGGCATCGGCGCGCTCCAGAAGGCGCACCGCTCGCAGGGTGAGCAATTCGGGGTCGCCCGGGCCGCCACCGACCAGGTAGACACAGCCGCGGCGGCCATGGGCCGGAACGTAGGTGTAGGCGTTCTTCACAGCGTGGCCCCTCCGCAGCCGCCACTGCTGCAGCCGCCACTGCCGCAGCCCTGGCTGGCACAGCCGCCGGCCTGGGCCTCGGCGCCATCCATGAAGATGAAGTTGAATTGACCGGGTTCGAGCTCGACGAAATCCAGCACGGTGTTGTCGAGCAGCGTGGCGTGGTGGGGGGCGATCACGATGTCGACCTCGCCGAACTGCAGGCGCACGTCGTGCTCGGCGGCCTCGTCGAAGCCCATGCCGTAGTCGAGTGAGCCATCTGACATCTGCCGGGCGGCCACGCGCAGGCACAGGGCCTCGGCGGCGCTGTCCTGGGCGGCCTGCCGGATCTGCAGTGCGGCGGTGCGGGTCAAGGTAAACATGCGGGTCTCCTAGTGTTCGCCCTTGGTCCTGAGCAGGCCGGCAAGGCGGTTGCCCTGCTTCTGTGGTCCGCCCCGGGGGAACAGGTCGTGAAGGTGGTGGTTGCTGCCCCGTTCCGGGCCCCATAGCGCGGTGAAGTGCCAGATCATGGCGCGGACCTGGGCCTGCACACCGTGTTCTGCGTAGTATTCTCGCAAGAAGCGGATCACCTGCCAATGGGCGTCGGTGAGTTCCAGCGCCTCGGCCTGGGCCAGGGCGCGCACGAAATCCTCCGACCAGTCGTCCAGGTGCTTGAGGTAGCCTTCGGAGTCGGTCTCGACGATGCGTCCACCGACCTGCAGTTGACGTGTGAAGGGGTCGCCCGGGACCGGGCTGCCTATGCCGGGATTCATGCGAGGGCCTTCTCGTTCGCTGGGCGTGGCGCGGCCTGCCGGGGCGTATCCGTGGCATGGCGGCGGACGAACTCAATGAAATGGTGTGGCCAGTCGGTGCCTCCCAGGCCGCGCAGGTGGGCGTAGGAGGCGAGCACGTTGCGGTGCACGATGCCGTCGTGCTGGCCATCGATGCCATGGCCGCGCCGCACCTTCCACGCGTAGCGCGTCCCGGCAGGCAGGTTGTCCAGGCTGGAGTAGTGGAATTCGTGGCCCCGCACCCCCGTGTGGCCGGCCCAGCCGGCCCAGGGCGTGTCGCCCGTGGCGTCCAGGGTGACGTAGCCGCGCCCGACTGGGCGCTCGTGCAGGGTCACATCCCCAGGCAGCGCGCCCACCATGCGGCAGGTCCGGCCCTTCCAGCTCAGGGAGCGCGCCAGGTACATGAGCCCGCCGCACTCGGCGTAGACCGGCAGGCCGGCCTCGATGGCGGTGGCGATCTGTTCGCGCAACGGGGCGTTGGCCTCCAGCTCGGTCATGAAGACCTCGGGAAAGCCGCCGCCGATGAACAGGCCATCGAGCCGGGGGGGCAATGCGGTGTCGCGCAGGGTGTCGAAGGGCAGCAGCTCGGCCCCGGCCTCGTGCAGGGCCTGCAGGTCGTCCGGGTAGTAGAAGCCGAAGGCCTTGTCCTGCGCCACCCCGATGCGCACAGGGCGGTCTGCGGGAGCCGCCGGGAGGTCGGCAACGGCTTCGGGTGGCCAGGGGGCCGCGCTGGCGGCGATGGAGCGCACCCGCGCCAGATCGACGCCGGCGGCGATGCGTTCACCGATGAGCCGCACGCACCGCTCGGCGTCGCTTTTCTCGTTGCTGGGCATCAGACCGAGATGGCGTTCGGTGACCTCCAGGGCGGGGTCGTGCCCGATGGCGCCGACCACCGGGACATCGGTGTAGTGCTCGATCACGGCGCGCAGCTTGGCTTCGTGGCGGCTGCCCCCGAGCTGGTTGAGGACGACGCCGGCGATGCGCAAATCCCGGTCGAAGGCCTGGTAGCCCAGGATCAGGGGGGCGATGCCGCGCGTCATGCCGCGGGCGTCGATCACCAGCAGCACCGGCAGGCCCAGCAGGTGGGCCAGTGCGGCATTGCTGTTGCTGCCGTCAAGGGCCAGGCCGTCGTACAGTCCCTTGTTGCCTTCGACGATGGCGATGTCCGATGCCCCGGCCCTGTCGGCAAAGAGCGTGCGGATCTGGCCGGAAGTCATCAGGTAGGGGTCGAGGTTGTAGCAGGCACGCCCGCTGGCCTCGCCCAGCCACATGGGGTCGATGTAGTCTGGCCCCTTCTTGAAGGCCTGCACGGTGCTGCCCTGTGCGGCAAGCGCCGCGCACAGGCCGATGCTGACGGTGGTCTTGCCCGACGACTTGTGTGCGGCCGAGACGAGCAATCGGTCCATGGCCCCTGGCCTCAGTGGCCGGTGGCCAGCGCCGCCGTGCCTGTCGGCTCCTCATGGGGCAGCGCGTCCATGCGCTCGGGCAGGAAGCCGAGCACCTTGACGGCAAACACCACGATCGTGCCCACGATGCCGAATCCGCCAAAACCCAGCAACCATTCCGGCAGGCTCGGGCTGTAGGCCGCGACCACACCGTCGCCGAAACTGCTGCTGACCTCGAAACCGGGGAACAGCACCAGCGGAAACGACTGGCTGCCGATGATGGTCACGTACATCTGGGCCATGCCGCCGAACACCACCAGCAGGGCCGCCAGCAGCACGAGGCGACGCACCTGGCGGGTGCGCGGGTGCAGCAGCAGGGCCAGCGGCACCAGGCTGCCCAGCAGGATCTGGCCCCACCAGAACAGGGCCGTGTAGACGCCGCCCTCGACGAGCAGGAAGCGCTCCAGGCTGCCGTGCTTGGCGAAATAGAGGTGGGTCAGGTGGTAGACCAGCACGAAGTAGGCCGCGCAGGCGATGAAGATCACCTGCAGCCGTGCCAGGCGTTGCAGCAGGGCGTCGCTCAGGGGGCGGCGGCCCCAGTGGTCGGCCGCCAGCACCACCAGCAGGAAAACCGCCAGGCCGTAGGAAAGCGAGAACACGATGAACATGGGCCCCAGCATCGAGGAGCCGAAGGCCTGGCGCCCGATCAGGAAACCGAAGATCGAGCCGGTGCCGGTGGTCAGGGCCAGGCGCCACAGGAAGGCGGCGACGCCGACCGCCGTCGAATAGCGCTTCATGCGCCATTCCATCATGGTCCAGAGGTAGGCCACGACCAGACCCATGAAACCCGAGTACAGGACCACGTTCCAGGCGAAGATGGACTTGAAGTTGTAGTAGGTCATGGCCACGATCAGGCGGTCCGGGCGGCCCAGATCGAGCATCAGCACGGCCAGTCCGCCGATCAGCAGCGCGATGGCCAGCAGGCCCGACAGCGGGGCCAGCGGCTTGTAGCCTGTCTTGCCGAACACCGAGGACATGGAGGCGACGTTGAGCGCGCCGGAGGCAGCCACCACCAGGAACACCGCGAACACGTGCGGCAGGCCCCAGACGATCTGGTTGTTCATGCCGGTGATCACATGGCCATGGTGTTCCATGGTCCAGGCCGCTCCCAGCCCGATGGCGGTGACGAGTGCGCACACGCCGAGCAGCAGGTAGTAGCCGGGGCTGCGGCCTTCGAGTTGTCGCAGGGCGATCTTCATGCTTCAGACTCCGAGGTAGCGCACGCCGGTGTTGAGGTTCAGGTCCTCGCGGATCTGACGCGCCGGGTACTGGGCCACGCGCCGGGCGATCTCGCTGTTCGGGTCGTTGAGGTCACCGAACACGATGGCGCCATGGCCGGCGGCGGCGCAGGCCTGCACGCAGGCGGGCTGCTCGCCCCGGTCCACCTTGTGCACGCACATCGTGCAGCTCTCGACCGTGCCCATGCCGCGCGGCACGTCGGGCTTCTGGTCGGTCACGGGCTCGTGGTTGAAGGAGCGTGCCTTGTAGGGGCACGCCATCATGCAGTAGCGGCAGCCGATGCAGATGTGCTTGTCGACCAGCACGATGCCGTCGGCCCGTTTGAACGAGGCCCCGGTCGGGCAGACATCCACGCAGGGCGGCTCGGCGCAGTGCTGGCACATCATGGGCAGCGAATGCGTGCGGCCGGTCTTGATTTCCTTGATCTCGATCTTGCGGATCCACTGCGCGTCGGTCGGGCGCGTGGTGGTCGGCAGGCCGTTTTCGGTCTGGCAGGCGCTGACGCAGTCGGTGCAGCCGCTGGCGCACTTCGTGGTGTCGATCAGCATGCCCCAGCGCACTCTGGGGCTGGCACCCGTGCCGGGGGCGGCGTGGGCCACCTCGATCAGCCGGACGCCCGGGGCAAGCAGCACACCCGCGAGGCCGGCGCCGGCCAGGCCCAGGAAGGCGCGCCGACCGGAGGAAGGCGTTGCCGCCGGACTGGGCGCAGCCGAGGCGCAGCCACAGGAGGTGGCCTCGCAGCGCTTGGGGTTCTGGGAATCGGTCTTCATGGCTTGACCTGCTGCTGGGCCACCTGGTTGCGCAGTTGCTGTTCCAGCGGGTTCCTGCCGTGGCCCGGGTGGTTCAACGGCAGGAACGAGGTGGCCGGGGGGCGGGAGGCATGGCACTGGAAGCAGTCGATGCGCACGGCGGTGTAGCTGTGGCAACTGATGCAGAAATTGGTCTTTTCCGCCGCCACGCTGTTGGTTTCCGTGCTGGCGTGACACTCGATACAGGCTTTCAGGCTGTATTTGGCCCCGCGGATGCCCCCGCGCATGGTGTCGTCGCGCTGGTGCTTGAGGTAGTTCATGTGCTCGCGGCGCATGGTGGCGGGGTCTTCCACGCACTGCTCGCCACGGGCGGGTTCGATCACCGGCTGGGAGACGCGCGATGCGGCGTTGCCCTGGGCGTGGGCCCACTGCGTGCCCAGCAGCAGGACCAGGGCCGCCACACGGGACAGTCGTCGGAGCAACATGCGCTTACTCTCCCAGGCCCATCTGGATGTAGCCGGTCGGACACACATCGTGGCAGATGTGGCAGCCGATGCACTTGGTGTAGTCGGTGTCCACGTAGCGGCCCGTGGTCGAACGCGCCTTGGGCACCTTGAAGACGGCCGTCTGCGGGCAGTAGACCACGCAGTTGTCGCACTCGAAGCACTGGCCGCAGCTCATGCAGCGCTTGGCCTCGGCCTGGGCCTGGGCTTCGGTCAGGGCGATCAGGCGCTCCTCGAAGTTGCCCAATGCCTCCTCGGCGGTGAGATTGACGATGTTGCGCCGGTTGCGCGGCGTGTAGGTGAAGTGGCCCAGGAACAGCTCGGTGTGCGGGATCACGTAGCGGTCCGAGCGGTTGTCGTAGTTGTGGATGGCGACGTTGCTCGAATCCGTGCCCCGGATGGGCTCGTGCACCTCGCTCAAGGTCAAGCCCTTCTCGACCATCTTGCGCTTGAGGTCGAAGGCGTGGACGTCGATCTTGGGGCGTTTGTCCATGGCCTCGCCGGCCAGGAAGCGGTCGATGCCGTCGGCGGCGATGGCGCCGTGGCCGATGGCCGTGGTCAGCAGGTGCGGGCGGATCACGTCGCCCCCGGCGAACACACCCTCGTGGCCCTGGACCTGGTAGTTCTTGTCGGCCGGCACCGCGCCCTTGCCGTTGTTGAACACCTCCAGCCCGGTGAAGTCGACGGCCTGGCCGATGGCCGAGACGATCAGGTCGGCCGGGATGTCCTCCTCGGTGCCCTCGATGTTCTTGATGTCGAGCCTGCCGCCGACGATCTTGGCCTCGCACTGCACCACGCGCAGGGCGGTGGCGCGGCCGTCGGCGCCGACGACCACCCCGATGGGGGCCAGCCCGCCCCGGATGGCGATGCCTTCGGCCAGCGCGTGCTCGACCTCGTGGCGCGAGGCCTGCATCTTGTCGACCGCGAAGATGGACGTGAGCGTCACGTCGGCGCCCTGCTTGGCCGAGACCGAGGCAACGTCGTGGGCCACGTGACCGGCGATCGCGTGTTCGGGGCGGTCGCTTTCGTTGATCTTGTCGATGTGGCCCAGCCGGCGTGCCACCGTGGCCACGTCGATGGACGTGTCGCCGCCACCGACGACCACCACGCGCTTGCCCACGTGGCGCAGGCGCCCGTCGTTGAAGGCCTTGAGGAAGGCCGTGGCCGTGACGCAGTTGGGCGCGCTTGAGCCTTCGACCGGCAGCGGCCGGCCCGACTGGGCGCCGAGCCCCAGGAACACCGCGTCGTATTCGCTGCGGATCTGCTCCATCGTGATGTCGGTGCCGATGCGGCAGCTGGTGCGCGCGGTCACACCCAGATCGAGGATGCGCTGGATCTCGGCGTCGAGCACCTGGCGCGGCGTGCGGAAGCCGGGAATGCCGTAGCGCATCATGCCGCCGAGCTCGGCGCGTTCGTCGAAGACGGTGACGGCGTGGCCCTTGCGTGCCAGCTGGTAGGCGGCCGACAGGCCGGCCGGGCCGCCGCCGATGACCGCGACCTTCTTGCCGGTCGATTCGGTTGGCTTGTCGAACGCCAGGCCGTTGGTGATGGCGTACTCGCCAACGTAGTGCTCGACCGAGTTGATGCCGACGAAGTCCTCGACCTGGTTGCGGTTGCAGCCCGATTCACACGGCGCCGGGCAGACGCGGCCCATCACCGAGGGGAAGGGGTTGGCGTCGGTCATGCGGCGGAAGGCGTATTCCTGCCACGGCATGCCGGTGGGCGGCTTCTCGATGCCGCGCACGATGTTGAGGTAGCCGCGGATGTCCTCGCCCGAAGGGCAGCTGCCCTGGCAGGGCGGCGTGCTCTGGATGTAGGTCGGGCACTTGTGGGAGTGGTCGGCGTCGAAGATTTCCTGCTGCCAGGGGCGCGGCTTGTGGTCGCCGTCCTTGTAGCGACGGAAGTTCAGCGGCTTGACGCTGGTGTTTTCGGGTTGGCCTGACATGCGGTGTCTCCTGTGTTCTTTGCGGTTCCGTTGTCGGTGGGCGGTGACGCGCTAGCGGTCACCGAGCCGGATGGCCTTGCTGACGAGCTGGTGCACGCCGCCGACCATGCTCATGTCGAAGCCGTACTGCGGCAGCACCTTGGTGAACTGGGCCTTGCAGATGGCGCAGATGGTGGCCATGAAGTTCACCCCGTGGTCGTCGACCACGTGCTTGAGGGCCTCCATGCGGGGCAATGCCCCCTTCACGCGGATTTCCAGCAGGTCGTCGGTGAGCAGACCGCCCCCACCGCCGCAGCAGAAGGTGCTGTCGCAGATGGTTTCGGGCGCCATGTCGTGGAAGCGGTTGGCCACCGACTTGATGATCTCGCGCGGGATCACGAACTGGCCACCGGGGAAGTCACCCATGCGCGAGGCGCGCGCCACGTTGCAGGAATCGTGGAAGGTGATGATGCGATCGTCGTTGGCGTCCTTGTCGAACCTCAGCGCACCCTTCCCGATGAGTTCGTGCGTGAACTCGCAGATGTGCATCGGCTGCTTGTAGCGGTGGTCGAGCTGGTTCTGCAGCTCGATGGCGAACGGGTCCTTGCCGCCGGCGCCGATGCCCACCAGCGTGTTCCAGAAGCTGTAGGCCACGCGCCAGGCGTGGCCGCACTCGCCGACCACGATGCGCTTGACGCCCAGCTCCAGCGCAGCCTCGCGGATGCGCAGCGCGATCTTGCGCAGCTGCTCGTAGTTGCCGATGAACATGCCGAAGTTGCCGGCCTCGCTGGCCTTGGAGGAGAGCGTCCAGCTGATGCCGGCGGCGTGGAACACCTTGGCGTAGCCGATCAGGCTGTCGACGTGCGGCTCGCTGAAGAAGTCGGCCGAGGGGGTGATGAGCAGCACCTCGGCGCCCTTGACGTCGAGCGGGAAGCGCACATCGACGCCGGTCTCGTCCTTGGTGTCCTCTTCCAGGCCTTCCAGGGTGTCTTCCAGGGCGGGTCCCGGGATGCCGAGGTTGTTGCCGATGCGGTGCACCTTGCCGATGATCTCGTTGGCGTATTTCTGGCCCATGCCGATCGAGTCCATGATCTCGCGCGCGGCCATGGTGATTTCGGCGGTGTCGATGCCGTAGGGGCAGAACACCGAGCAGCGCCGGCATTCGGAGCACTGGTGGTAGTAGCTGTACCAGTCGTCGAGCACCTCGCGGGTGAGATCGACCGCCCCGACGAGCTTGGGAAAGTGCTTGCCGGCGAAGGTGAAGTAGCGGCGGTAGACCTGACGCATCAGGTCCTGGCGCGCTACGGGCATGTTCTTGGGGTCGGACGTGCCCAGGTAGTAGTGGCACTTGTCGGAGCAGGCGCCGCAGTGCACGCAGGCGTCCATGTAGACCTGCAGCGAACGGTACTTGCCCAGCAGCTCGCCCATCTTGGCGATGGCCTTTTCCTGCCAGTCCTCGGCCAGCTCGCCGGGAAAGCCCAGGTTGGTCTGGATGGCCTCGGTGGCCACGAAGGGCTTGAGGTGCGAGGTCGCGCCGGCCTGGACCAGCGGGATGACCGGGTATTCCTTGAGCTTGGGCGTTTCGAACGCGGCGACGGCCATGGCGGTGATCGCTCCGTGGTTACTTGTCCAGCGCACTGGCCCAGGCGGCCACGTGCCGGGCTTCGCGCGGGTTGTCGGTCATGTTGCGGGTCGGGCTGAAGAACAGGCCCGGCGCGTGCAGCAGCTTGCTGATCGGGAAGATGATCATCAGCAGCGCCACCAGGCTCAGGTGGGCCAGCAGCACCGGATCGGCGGGCAGCGGTTGCCAGTCGAAGACCATCAGGCCCAGCATGAAGGCCTTGACGGCCACGATGTCGGTGTGCGCGACAAAGCGCATGCCCAGCCCGGTCAGGCCGATGGCGATGAGCAGGGCGAGCATGAGGTGGTCGGAGGGCGTCGAGATGTAGCGCACCCGGTCCACCAGGAAACGGCGGGCCCACAGGCCGCCCAGGCCGGCGACCATGGCGAAGCCCGCGTACATGCCGAACGGCTGGATCAGCACCACCGGCAGCCAGACCGGGTCCTGGAAATAGCGCAGGTGGCGCAACACCACCAGCAGCAGGGCGAAATGGAACATCCAGCCGAAGAGCCAGGTCCACTTGTTGGAGCGGAACAGGCTTTCGAAGAACACGACCTCGCGCGTCAGGCGCCAGCCCACCCCGGTCGGGGTGAGCGGCGCTGGCGTGGTCGCGATCTTGAGCGGGGACGGCGTGCGCGCATACTGCCGGATCTTCATGGCCACACCCACCACGAAGACCGCGGTGGCGACGTAGAAGAGCGCAACGAAGAAGATCGACAGCGCGTTCATCGCACGTATCCCTCTGGCCGGTCAGACGCAGCCGGTCGGCTTGGGCAGGCCGGCGATCTTGCAGGCCTGCTTCGCGGGACCGTAGGGGAACAGGTCGTACAGGTACTTGCTGTTGCCCTTTTCCTCGCCGAACTGCTTGCCGATGGCCTTGGTCAGGACGCGCACGGCGGGAGCGATCTGGTACTCGTTGTAGTACTCGCGCAGGAAGTTGATCACTTCCCAGTGGTTGTCGGTCAGGGGGACCTTTTCCTCTTCGGCGATGTACTCGGCGACTTCCTTGGTCCAGTCGGCGAGGTTGACGAGATAGCCTTCTTCGTCGGTTTCGTAGGTCTGTCCGTTGACTTCAATACCCATGGTTTTCTCCTAGTAGATCGGGGGTTCGGATGGTAGTGCTTTAGAGCCAGGAATGGGTGGCGGGGTATTCGGCGACCAGGTCGACGAACCCGGCGTAGTCCACCAGGGTCACGCCATCGAGCGCCTTGGTCGTGACGCCGCGCGCGTCCATGTCGGGCCGCAACGCAAAGAGCCTGACCTTGGCGCCTGCGTCGCGGACGCTGGCTTCCATCTGGCTGCCGGCGGTGGCGGCGTAGACGCCGTCCTCGATCAGCAGCACGGCATGGCCCGGCTGCGCCATGCGCAGGCAGCTTTCCAGCGACCGGGTCTGGAAGGGCGACTTGTTGACGATATGCAGCATCGGGTTGGACTCCTCAGAAACTCAGGACCACGTCCTGTTCGGCCATCAGCTGGCTCATCTGCTCGGTGTCGAGCACCTCGACCGGCACCAGCAGGTCGGCCTCGCTCAGGCCGCGCTCGGTGAGCGACTGGCGGTCGACGTAGAGCTTCTCGACGTCGTAGCCTTCCAGGGCGCGGTAGCTCGGCGAGAAGTTCTTGATGCCGATGTCCTTGGTCTGCTGGCCCTTGACGATCTCGTAGACGCCGTCGTCCATGAAGACCAGGCTCACGTCCTGATCGAAGGTGGCGGTGATGAGCACCACCTCCAGGCTTTCGAGCGCGTAGATCGTGCCGTAGGGCGCCTTGCGGTTGACGAACATGAATTTCTTCATCTGGTTTTCTCCTCGTCAGTCGCCGAAGGTCACGAGCCGGTCGCACTTGATGCCGCTGTCGACCAGCTGGCCCAGGCCCGAGATGCGGAAGCCCGGGGCCAGCACCTCGTCCTTGATGCCGCGGCGCAGCGCGGCGGCCACGCACACCACCAGGTCGACCTTGTGGTCGGCCGCCAGGGCCGACCAGCGGTTGACGATGTGGCGGTCGTCCTGCGGGGGTTCGGTCAGGCGCGTCGCGTTGTTCACACCGTCGTGGTAGAAGAACACGCGCTGCACCTCGTGCCCCTTGGCGATGGCCGCCACGGCGAACTGGTAGGCGCTGTCGGAGGCCTGGTGCGTATAAGGCCCTTCGCTGACGAGTAGTCCGATTTTCATGTCAGTGGATCATCAGAAGCGGATGTGGGTCGACGCGTTGAGATTGGCGCGCGAACCGCGCCAGTCGTCGATCAGGTACTTGGTGAAGGGCAGGTCGCACTTCTCGAAGAAGCGTGGCCAGCCGATGCGCTCGATCCAGTCGGCCATGCGCTCCCAGGCGCGGGCGTCCTCCTTGTAGACGGACAGGATCCGCTTGACCACCTCAGCCACTTCGGGCCAGCGGGGTGCGTTGTTCGGCAGGCCCGACGCCACCATCTTCATGAAGGTCGGCTTGCCGCGCGCGTTGGAGTTCTTCCCGCCCACCCAGATGGCGAGCTTGGAGTGCTCCGGGTCGTTGATCTGCATGGGGGGGCACGGTGGGTAGCAGGCGCCGCAGCAGATGCATTTCTTCTCGTCCACCTCCAGCGAGGGCTTGCCGTTGACCAGCGCCGGACGGATGGCCGCGACCGGGCAGCGCGCCACCACGGCCGGGCGCTCGCAGGCGTTGGCCACCAGGTCGTGGTTGATCTTGGGCGGCTTGGTGTGCTGCACGATGATGGCGATGTCGGCCTGGCCGCCGCAGTTGATCTCGCAGCAGGAGGTGGACAGGTGCACGCGGTTGGGCATTTCCTCGCGCTTGAACTCGTCGTAGAGCTCGTCCATCAGGGCCTTGACCACGCCCGAGGCGTCGGTGCCGGGGATGTCGCAGTGCAGCCAGCCCTGGGTGTGGGCGATCATGGAGACCGAGTTGCCGGTACCGCCGACCGGGAAACCATTGCTCTCCAGCGACTCGATCAGGGGCGCGACCTTGTTCGGGTCGGTGACCATGAACTCGATGTTGGAGCGGATCGTGAAGCGCACATGCCCTTCGGCATAGGTGTCGGCGATGTCGCACAGCTTGCGGATGGTGTGGACGTCCATCTGGCGCTGGGTGCCGGCGCGGACCGACCACACCTCATCGCCGCTGTGCGCAACGTGGTGCAGTACGCCCGGGCGGGGCCGGTCGTGGTATTTCCAGTTGCCGTAGTTCTTGAGCAGGGTCGGGTGCAGGAACTGTTTGTTGTCCGGCACGCCGCTCTCGATGGGGGAGCGCATTGCTTGGGCCATGACTTGCCTTCCAGAAGTGATCGGTAAGCGTGGAGGGGGCGGCGGCAGACCCGACCGGCAGGTCGGGCAGCCACCACGGGACCGGCGGTCAGCCGGCAGCCTGTTTGCGGGCGTTGATCTTGGCGACCTCGTCGTCCCAGCCGTCGGTTCGGACGTAGGGGTTGGTACGCGGGGTCGAGACCATGTTCGGGTCGACCTCGAGGCCGACGCCTTCGAGGAAGTTGACCAGGCCGATGCGTTCGATCATCTCGCCGGTGCGCTCGTGTTCGAGGGCGTTCTCGGCGAAGAAATCGATCACCTTCTGGGCCAGTTCCACGAGCTGCTCGTAGTCCTCGTCGGTCTTGAGCGACATGAAGGGCACGGCCACGGTACCCATGAGGTCACCGATCTTGAGGGTGCGCTTGCCGCCGATCAGTATGGTGGCGCCGGTGTCGGTGCCGTGGGCGAGTGCGCCGGTCATGACGTTGATGCAGTGCATGCAGCGCACGCAGTTGCTGTTGTCGATCTCCAGGCACTGGGTGTCGTTGATCTTGACGCTGGAGATCTTGTCGCCCTTGGCAACGTCCTTGACCTCCTTGAGCTGGATGGTCTTGGTCGGGCAGCGGTTGATGACGTCGTTGACCAGCTCGTTCATGCCGTGCTTGGCGAACCACTGGCGCGCCAGGGTTTCGTCGGTGCGCATGTTGTCGCGCCAAGTGCCGATGACGGCCATGTCGGCGCGCTGGATCGAGTTCATGCAGTCGTTGGCGCAGCCGCTGAACTTGAACTTGAACTTGTAAGGCAGCGCCGGGCGGTGGATGTCGTCGAGGAAGGTGTTGAGCACCTCGCGGTGCGCCTTGGCCTCGTCGAAGCACGACTGCTCGCAGCGCGCGGCGCCCACGCAGCTCATGGAGGTGCGCACCGCCGGGCCGGCACCGCCGAGGTCGAAGCCGAGCTCGTTGATCTCGTCGAAGGCGTCCTGCACCTTGTCGGTCCTGGCGCCCTGGAACATGATGTCGCCCGACTGGCCGTGGAAGGCGATCAGGCCCGAGCCGTGCCTTTCCCAGATGTCGCACATCTTGCGCAGCACGTCGGTGTTGTAGTGCATGCCCGGGGGCGGCTGCACGCGCAGGGTATGGAATTCGGCCGCGTCGGGGAACTGGGGCTTGCCCTCGGCGTCCTTGAGCTCGGTGAAGCGCGGGATCACGCCGCCGCCGTAGCCGAACACGCCCACGGTGCCGCCCTTCCAGTAGCCCTTGCGGGTCTTGTAGGAGGTTTCCAGCTGACCCATGAGGTCAACCATGTAGTCCTTCTCCTTGGCCAGCCGCTTGAGGCCGGTCACGAAGCTGGGCCACGGCCCGCTCTCGAGTTCGTCGAGCATCGGGGTATCGTGCATTTTCTTGGCCATGTCTCTTGTCTCCTGTCTGGGTACCGTGCGGATGACGGCCGTCGCACTACCGAAGGATGGCGGGCTCTATTGTCAAGGCCCTTGTGTCAACCATGGGCGCATCGTAGGCGGCAGCGGCCCGGCTTCGCTATCCCCCTCGTTGAGTATCCCGGACTACCCAAATGGGTTATATGGCACCACCCCTCCCGGTAATAGACTGGCGGGCCCGGAATTGCGTCAATAGCCGAAAACACAGGATCCGACGGAGACATGACCCAGATCACACCGATCGACAAGTTCACCGTGCCGCTGGGCGGGCAGGACGTCGAGTTGCAGCAGGTGGCGTTCGAGACCGGCGGCATGCGCTTCCTGCGCACGCGCATCCGCGAGAAATCCCGTTTCACGATTTTCGACATCGATCCCGCCACGGCCGAGCACTGGGGCCGTGAACTGCTGCGCTGGGCCGAATCCCAGGCGGGTCTTGAGGAGGGCGCGTGAGCGGGGACCTGGAGCCTCAGGCCACCGCCGTCGATCTGGCCTTTCCGCTGGTCGGCCGGCATCTGCCGCGCGACCACGCCGAGGCCCTGGGCGAGGCGCTGCTGAAGGTGCTGCCCTGGCTGGCCGATGAGCCGCTTGCCGGCGTGCACCCGGTCAATCTGGTCCATGGCGCCACCTCCGGTTCGGCCGAAGGCCTGGCCCTGCTGTCGGGGCGGGCCCGCCTGCTGCTGCGCCTGCCGCTGAAGCGCGCCGCCCAGGCCGGCGCGCTCGCTGGCCGAAGCCTGGACGTCGGCGGTTGCAGCGTGGCGGTGGGCACGCCCCACGAGCGCCCGCTGCAAGCCCTGGCCACCCTGTACGCCCACGCGGTGGCCGCACGGGGGGACGATGAAGCGCATTTTGCCGATCTGGTGCAGGCCGAACTCGATCGGCTGCAGATCCGTTCGCCCTGGGTCTGCGGCAAGCAGGGTCACCGCAGCGCGGGCGGGCGGCGCCTGACCACGTTCAGCCTGATGCTGCACAGCCTGTCGCCGCAGGACTCGCTGCGCCTGCAGGAGCAGGGCCTGGGCGGGCACCGGCTGCTGGGTTGCGGGATTTTCGTGCCCCACAAGTCGGCCGCCGCCGTGGGGGAGTGAGGCGCCGGGTGTTCGCCATCGGACACCGGGCAGAGCATGGTTCATGAACAAGGAAAGGAGACACAGGTCATGGGATATACGGTCAACGGAGAGGAACTGGACGTCGATGACGAGGGCTTTCTGCTGGAACCCAACTTCAGCGACGAGATCGTCCCAGTGATTGCCGAGGCCGAGGGCATAGCCCTCAACGACGAGCACTGGCAGGTGATCCGCTTCATGCGCGAGCGCTACCAGGAGGACGGCCACACGCCGAACTTCCGCAACATGGTGGCCCAGCTCGGCGAGCAGGACGACAGCGTCGACTGGAAGAAGCGGCTGTACGAGCTGTTTCCCATGCAGCCGAACCGCCAGTCGGCCAAGATTGCCGGTCTGCCCAAGCCCTTCGGCAAGGGTGGGTACTGAATGAAGCCCCCCTGCGTCGGCTGACGCCGCCTTCCCCCCATGGGGGGGACGACGCCAGCGGCCGGGCCAAGCCCGTTCCACGGCGTTTCCCGTATGGGAGCTTTGTGCGGTGCGTGGCTGACAAAAGGTAAGGAACAATCATGGCCATACGGATCAAGAACCAGTGGTTCAACAGCGATCGGCCCAAGACCGCGCAGGAGACCGCCAGCGCGATGGCCTTCATCGTCTGGCGCGTGACGCAGAACATGGTCAAGCAGATGCGCGAGGCGCGGTTCGACATCGACGTCGGGCCGCAGTACTTCGCCTTCATGCGCGAGGTGCTGGTGTTCCTGATCCAGGCGGTCGACCGCATGGCCTTCGACCGCATGCCGGCCGAGGAGCGCGCGGCCTTCACCACCGCGCTGGTGCTGCGTGTGGCCGAGATCCTGGAGGAAAGCGAACTGGAATGGCTCGGGGAGCCGACCGCCGGGCAGGACCGCTGGCGCGACCGCTTCATCGACCTGTGCAACGAGCAGGCCGACGCCTATGCCGACTTCGGCCATGGCCCCGACGGTCCCGACTTCGCCTTCGTGCGCTACCTGGGCAGCCGGGTCGAGGGCGTCATGCCCGAGAAGGACCGGCACTGGATCAAGGACCAGCTCATGGCCATCGAGGTGCCCGAGGCGCTGGAGATGGTGCGTCGGGGCATGGACGGCGTGCTGTCCACCGAACCCCGACCGCGACGCCGCGCCGGCCTGAGCGGCGACTGACGGGCGACCGGCCATGAGCGCACCGAGCCCCTTCGACCTGGATCAGCCCGAGGCCTACGCCCGTTGGCGCGCCGACAAGCTCGCCTCGCACCCCCGTTGGGTCGAGGACCTCGTCGTCGACGTGGCCGACCCGAGGCGCCTCAGCGCCAGCGAGCGCGACGCCATCCTGCGCTGCTGCGCCCGCGCCAACATGGCCGTCTACCGCAGCCCGATCCGGGTCGAAGACCCGGACCTGCCGCGCCGGCTGGGTGAACAGATCGGCCTGCACCGCCTCGACGCCAACTGGCTCGCCGACGAGGACGGCATCTCGCGCATCGCCGTCTCGGATGGCGCCGCCGGAGCGCGGGCCGATTTCATCCCCTACACCAACCGCCCGATCCGCTGGCACACCGATGGCTACTACCACCCGCAGGCGCGCCGCATCGAGGGCATGATCCTGCACTGCGTGCGCAGCGCCGGCGAGGGCGGCGTCAATGCGCTGGCCGACCACGAGATGGTCTACATGGCCCTGCGCGACGCCAGCCCGGAAGCGGTGCGCACGCTCATGGCCGACGACGCCATGACGATTCCCGCCCGCGAGGACGGGCAGGGTGTGGCGCGGCCGGCGCAGAGTGGCCCGGTGTTCTCGGTGCTGCCGGACTCCGGTGCCCTGCACATGCGCTACACCGCCCGCACGCGCAGCATCGAATGGAAGGACGATGTCGCCACCCGCGAGGCCGTGGGGCTGCTGGAGCGGCTCCTGGCGGGCGATCCGCCCTGGGTGTTCCGCTTGCGGCTGGAGCCCGGCATGGGCATCGTGGCCAACAACGTGCCGCACGAGCGCACCGGCTTCACCGACGACCCGGATCGCCCGCGACTGCTCTACCGCGCGCGTTATCTGGACCGCATCGCGCGGCCCGGCTCCACCGTGCCGGACTCACGGTCCGTTCAGGAGGCCGCCGCATGACACACTGGCTGACCGTATGGCGTGCCGCCCAGCTCGTGGGCGTTTCGCGTGGGGTGCTCCAGCAGCAGGTGCGCGCCGGCGCCCTGGTGCTCACCGAAGGGCTGGTCTCGACCGACGAGCTGCTGCGCCTCTACCCTGCGGCGCAGCTGGAGGAGTCGGGCCTGCTGGAGCGGGTGGCCACGATCAAGGACGAGGCTTTCGGCCGGCGCGTGCGCGAGCGCCTGCTGCCCAGCCAGGAGGTGCTGGCCCAGCGCCTGTTCAACCAGACCCAGGAGCTGGCCGATGTGCGCCAGCACCTGCAGCGCTACCACGCCCTCGTCATCGACCTGCAGCAGCGCCTGCGCACCCTGGCCGACCGCGCCGGGGTGGCATCGGCCGATGTCCGAGCCCTGGAACACCACCTGTCGCAGGGCCTGGCCCAGGCCCTGGCCACCGAACAGGTCGACTTGCTCACGGTGATGGACGACATGCTCAAGGTGATGACGGCCCAGGTGACGGTGCGCCCCAGCGGCCACGAGTTCTGCGTCGAAGGCCACGACAGCCTGCTGCAGGCGGGCCTGCGCGCCGGACTCAAGCTCAACTACGGCTGCGGCAACGGCACCTGCGGCATGTGCAAGGTGCGCGTGATCGCGGGCCAGGTCAGCAAGACCATGCCGTTCGACTATCCGCTGTCGGAAGCGGAGAAGGCCCAGGGCTACACCCTGATGTGCGCCCACACCGCCGCCAGCAGCGAACTCACGCTGGAGCTGCTCGAGGCCAGCGGCCCGCAGGACATTCCCCAGCAGCAGATCGTGACCCAGGTGCGCGCCATCACGCCCCTGGCGCCCGGCATCCGGCTGCTGCACCTGCAGACGCCGCGCAGCCACCGCCTGCGCTTCCTGGCGGGGCAGTCCGTGACGCTGGGCGTGGCACGGGCCGATGGCAGCGACGCACACGCGCTCTACCCCGTGGCCAGCTGCCCCTGCGACGACCGGAATCTGCATTTCTTCATCGAGCGCCATCCGCGCGACCCCTTTGCGCGCCAGCTGTTTGCCGATGCCATCCGGTCCGGCGACGCCGTCACCGTCTGGGGCCCGGCCGGCGACTTCGTGCTGGCCGACAGCCCGCGCCCGCTGGTGTTCGCCGCCTGCGATACGGGCTTTGCCCCGGTCAAGAGCCTGATCGAGCACGCCCTGGCGCTGGACCAGTCGCCCTCGATCTCGCTGTTCTGGCTCTCGACCAAGCCCGACGGCCATTTCCTGTCGAACCAGTGCCGAGCCTGGTCGGAGGCGCTGGACATCTTCGAGTACGAGCTGCTGTCCGAGCCGGACGTGACCTTTGGCGCTCTGCAGATGGCGCGCGCCATGCGGGCCGACCTGTTCGACATCGAGTGCGACTTCTACCTTGCCGGGCCGGAGCCCTTTGTTCGGGCCTTGGAAGCCGAACTGCGCGCGGCCGGCGTCCCGGCGGCGCAGATCCGAGCCTGCTTGCTGTTCGAGCCTGCGGGGGAGTTGGCGTGAACGGGCCCGATCCGATGGACGTTGCCGGCTGCAGCGCCGGCGAGGCCTTTGCCCTGCGTGTGCTGGGCACCAGCATGGAGCCCGAGTTCAACGAGGGCGAGATCATCATCATCGAGCCCGACGGCCTGCTGCGCGATGGCGCCTTTGTGCTGGCCCAGCACGACGGGGAATGGATCTTCCGGCAGCTGCGCCAGCAGGCCGGGGGCTGGCGCCTGCATGCGCTCAACCCGGCGTTCCCGGACGTGGCGCTGGCCGACCTGTCGGCCGTGCGCGGGGTCGTCATCCAGAAGGCGCTGCCCGGGCGGCGCCGTGCCAGCAAACGCTACGTTTGAAAGTTCACCGTGCCCTACTACATCTACCGCGTCAAACCCTTTGCCCAGCTCGACAAGCTGGCCGAACACCCGGCCTTTGGGCCCGCTTCCGCCCAGGCCAAAATCCTGCGGGCGGAATTGCCGGCGGGTTCGCCCGACCGGATCAAGGTGATCTTCGCCGAGAACGAGACGCAGGCCGAAGACCTGCTGTGCCAGATCCGGGATCCCTTGCCGCCGGGCGAGGAGTGAAGCGGGGCCGCTGGCGTGGTGGACGAGGCCGCCTACCACCGGGCCCGCGCACAGGCCCTCCCACTGCCCTGCGTGTTCCAGGGCGCCTTGCTGGCGCGTCAGGCGGTGTGCGAACTGGCCGTCCGGCGGTCGCTGGCCGAGCGTGAGGTGCTGGCCTGTTCGCAGGCGCCGGCGCACCTCAACTGCGAACTGCTGGAGCGGCTGTTCCAAGAGCGCGCCACCTTTCCCTTGCGCCTGCACCCCGGCGCGCCGCTGACGCACGCGACCGTGATGCGGTTGCAGTGTGGCGGGCTGCAGGGTCTGCAGGCGGTGCTTGGCGCCCCGCAGGTGGATGTGCACCGGCTGGTGCAGCAGGCCCACGACACCCACGGTTCCCTGAGTGCGCTGCCCTGGGACCGGGTGGTGCAGGGCATCCTGGCCTGGCGGCCGCGGCGGCGCACCGGGTCGGGCCGCCCGGGTGGGGCGGGGCCGAGGGATCAGATGTAGTACAGATTGCAGGCGCGACCGTCGGCGAAGCGGACCTGCTCGGCCCGCGACAGACGCCACTCCAGGCGGCGGTCGGTCGTGCCGTTCGAGATGCCCAGCGGGGCCAGGGCTTTGCTGAATGCCTGTTCGTCGGCGCTGGCGCCGGCAAGGTCGGTGGCCGCCCTCAACTCGGCCATCAGGCGCGGGTCGTGGCGGGCCAGGGTCAGGAAGCGCGCTTCGGCGCGGGCGGCGGCCCGGCGGCCGGCCCAGGCGTCCAGGCCGGCCATGGCGCGTTGCGACAGTCGCCGCGCGGTGCCGGCCAGCAGCAGGCTACCGGCGAACACCACCGCCCACAGGCTGACCCAGGCGGCAAACAGGTGGCCGTCGGCCCAGGTGCTGATCAACTGGTCGGCGATCACGGCCAGTGCGGCCACCGCCGCCGCCAGCAGCAGGGTGGCCAGGGCGCGTGCGCCTTCCGGGCGGCGCTGCGGGGCAATGGTGGCCTGTGGGGCCGTGGGGCTGGTTCGGGGTAGGCCAGCGGTGTGGATGATGGCGGTTGTGCTCATAGGGAACTCCTGGGGGCTGTGGTACAGCGTCTGACCCGAATACTAGGGTATACCCTGGTGTTTTACAAATTTATCTTTGTAATGACTTACATTCATATTTGTAATGAATGAGCCCAACTTTCGCACCTTGGACCTGAACCTCCTGCGCGTCTTCGACGAGGTGATGGCCGAGCGCAACCTCACCCGGGCCGCCCACAACCTGGCCATGACACAGCCGGCCGTGAGCAATGCGCTGCGCCGCCTGCGCGAGCAGGTCGGCGACGAACTGGTGCGCCGCTCGGGCTACGGCGTCGAGCCCACGCCGCAGGCCGTGGCCCTGTGGCCCACGGTGCGCGAGGCGCTGCAGCAGCTGCGCGACTCCCTGGCGCCCGGCGTGTTCGTGCCGGCCACGGCACGCAACCATTTCGTGCTGGCCATGGCCGATGCGACGGCGGCCAAGATCATGGCCGGTCTGGTCGACATCCTGGACCGCGAGGCGCCCGGGGTGACGCTGCGGGTGCTGCCGCTGACGACGCGCGACCCGCGCGACATGCTGGACAACGGGGAAGTCGACATCGCCATCGGCCATTTCCCCGGGGTATTGGCCGAATTGGGGGCCTCGCACCTGCAGGAGCACACGCCGCGCTTCGTGTCGCACCGCCTCTACAGCGGCGAATACGTGGTGGTGATGCGCAAGGGGCACCCGCTGGCCGGGCGCGCCCTCACGCTGGACGACTTCTGTGCCGCGCGGCACCTGCTGGTCAGTTTTTCGGGGCGCCCCTTCGGCTTCGTGGACGAGGCACTGGCCGCCGTCTCGCGCCAGCGGCGCGTGGTGCTCACGGTCAACCAGTTCTTCACGGCGGGCCAGGTGGTGGCCAGCTCGGACCTGCTGACGGTGCTTCCGCGGCATTTCGTCGGCTCCACCGGCATGGAGTCCAAGCTGGTCTGGCAGGCCCTGCCGCTGACCGTGCCGACCGTGCACGTGGACGCGCTCTGGCGCCGGCAGTCCCAAAGCCTGGGCGCGCACCGGTGGTTGCGCGAGGCGGTGCTGCGGGCCGCAGGTCAGGGGTCAGGTTAAGGTGGCGCCCATGAACATCCAGTTGCTGAGCGACCTCCATCTGGAGGCCAACCCCGCCTACTCACCCTGCCCCGCACCGGATGCCGATGTGCTGGTACTGGCCGGTGACGTCGGGTCCTACCAGTGGCGTCCGGACGGCAGCTGCATGGCCGAGCCGGACTGGGGCCTGGGCCGCTTTGCCGGCTGGCCCGTGCCCGTGTTGTTCGTGCCCGGGAACCACGAATACGATGCGCTCGACTTTGACGAGACCCATGCCAGATTGCGGGCAACATGCGAGCGGCTCGGGCTCATCTGGCTGGAACGCGAAACCGTGGTCATCGATGGGGTCCGGTTCGTGGGAACGACGCTCTGGAGCGACTACGATGCCTTGGCGGGACTGGACACAGGGGAGGGCGCATCGGCGCTGTCGCAGGGGCTCCGGCAGCGCGACAAGGCCTTCCGTGCCGCCAACTTCTACCTGCGCAAGATGAACACCCTGCGCCACGGCGCCCTGTTCGACGCGGTCGCCATGCGCGAGCAGGCCCTGCTCTGCCAGGACTGGTTGCGCCTGGCCCTGGACCAGGTGCACCCGGGCCCCACGGTGGTGGTGACGCATTTCGCCCCCAGCCTGCGCAGCGCCGACCCGCGCTACGGCCTGACGCCGGGTACGGCGGCGTTCTGCAACGCCATGGATGCCTGGCTGGAACGGGCCGACCTCTGGCTGCACGGCCACCTGCATTGCCCCAACGACTACCGCGTGGGGGGCTGCCGTGTGGTGGCCAACCCGCTGGGTTATGCGGACAAGCATGAGCAGCAGGCCTTTCGGGCGGACCTGTGCGTCCGCCTGGAGCGGCCTTGATCTGGCGCAAGACAGACCGGCCGTCGGAACGTACACTAATCGGACATGCACCCCAACCCCACAGGAGACGTCCCATGAAGATCTTGCTCGCGGTCGATGGCAGCAAACACACCAAGAAAATGCTGGCCTACCTCACCACGCACGAAGAGCTGTTCGGGCCACACAACGGGTTCACCGTCCTCACGGTGTCGGTGCCATTGCCTGCGCGTGCGCGCGCAGCCCTGGGCAAGCAGATTGTGGAAAGCTACCAGAACGCCGAGGCCGAGAGCGTGCTGGAGCCGGTGCTCAAGTTCCTCAAGCGCCACGGTATCGAGCCCAAGTCCGTCAGCAAGACCGGACACCCGGGCGAGCAGATCGCGAAGATGGCCGATGCGGGCAAGTTCGATCTGGTCATCATGGGTTCGCACGGCCACGGCGCCTTTGGCAACCTGCTCATGGGCTCGGTCGCCACGCACGTGCTGGCCCACAGCAAGGCCCCGGTGCTGCTGGTGCGCTGAGCGCGCACCCATCTCCCATCAGTCGTCCTTTTCGCCCGGCTGGTAGAGTGTCTCGCGGCCCATGCGGTCGAGGATGAGTTCTGCCGTCCAGGGCAGCATCAGCGCGCCGCAGCGGCTGTCGCGGTAGAGCCGCTCCAGCGGCAGGTGCTTGAGCATGCTCTGGCCGCCACAGGTGCGGATCGCCAGGCGGCAGATGTCGTTGGCGCCTTCCATGACGCTGTAGTGCGCCGCATACAGGCGCAGCTTCTCGTCGGCGCTGGGGTTGGGCCGGGCCTCGGTGATGGCGCGCCAGAACAGGCTCTTCATGCTTTCGAGCTGGATGCGCATCTGCGCCACCGTGATCTGCTTGGTCGGGAACTGGCGGCGCTTGACGGGCGGCTCGCCCTCGACCTCGCCGCGCAGGTACTTCACGGTGAAGTCGTAGGCGGCGGTGGCCACGCCCAGGTAGGTGGGCGAGAGCGTGAAGAACATGGCCGGCCAGGTCTGGGCGCCCTTGAAGTAGATGCCGCGGGGCATGAGCTGCTCGTCGTCGGAGACGAACACGTCCTTGAAGGTGAGGTTGCGGCTGACGGTGCCGCGCATGCCCAGTGGGTCCCAGTCCCCGCTGATGGAGAAACCTTCGCTGGCGGCGGGCACGGCGATGTAGAGCGTGTCGCGCGGGTCGGGGGTCTTGCCCTCGATGTCCTCGGTGCACAGCACGCCGTAGTAGTCGGCCGCGCCCGACAGGCTGGCCCAGATTTTCCGGCCGTTGATGAGCCAGCCGCCGTCCACCTTGCGTGCCGTGGTGCCGAAGGGCGCACGCCCGGCCGCCGCGGCCGTGCCTTCGCTGAAGGGCTGGGCGTAGACGGCACCGCTGTCTACGATGCGCGCGAAGTGGATCTGGCGCCGCCGCGCGTGTTCGGCGCGTTCGGCTTCGGTCATGGGAATGCCGTCGGACAGCACCCCGGTCCACATCGTCGAGCAGATGTGCATGTTGTAGGTCAGCGCCGTGGCACCGCAGAAGCGCCCGATCTCGGCCGCCACCATCATGTAGCTGGTGTAGTCGGCACCCAGGCCGCCGTGGGCCTCGGGCACGCAGAGCCTGAGCAGGCCGGCCTCGCGCAGGTCGTCGTAGTTGGCGAAGGGGAAGCTGGCCTCGGCGTCCCACTGCGCGGTGCGCCCGGCGAAGTGGTCGCGGCCGAGTTCGTGGGCCAGGGTCAGCCATTCGGCCTGGCGCGCGGTCAGGGGGGCATCGCCGATGGCGGGGGTGAAGGGCAGGCGTGTGGTGGGGGGGGTCGGGTTCAAGGTCTTGTCTCCGCAAGGAAGTTCAGGATCGTGGCATCGAAGGCCTCGGGTGCTTCGAGGTTTTGCAGGTGCCCGACGCCCTTGAGGCTGACGTGGCGGGCGCCGGGAATCTGTTCGGCCATGGCCTGCATGACGCGCGGCGGGGCGTTGCGGTCGAATTCGCCGCTGAGCAGCAGGGTCGGGACGCGGATGGCGCCCAGCGCCTGCTGGCGGTCGAACTGCACGATGGCTTGCAGGGCCCGCCGGTAGGTCGACGGGTGCACGCCCGACATGCAGTGCAACGCCAGGCGCACGCCTTCGGGCAGGGCGCCGGGGCCGGTCATCTGGGGCACCAGGGTATCGGCCAGTTCGGCCATGGTGCGCCCGGCGTCCAGTGGTGCCGTGCGCTCGCGCACGAAGGCCTCGGCCCAGGCCGGATCGGCCTGCCCGCCGGTGCGCTTGCCGAAGGCGGCCGAGGTGCCGCACAGGATGAGCCGGTCCACGAGTTCGGGGCGCCGCGCGACCACCTCCTGCGCCACCATGCCGCCCATGCTGTGGCCGAGCAGCGCCAGGGGCCGGGCCGGGGGCATGAGCGCCTCGATGAGGGTGATGCAGCTCTCGGCCAGGCCCTTGAAGTTGTAGGGGTCGATCGGCGGGCTGCTGCCGTAGCCCGGCATGTCCCAGGCCACGGCGCGGTAGCCGGCGCCGGCCAGCGACTCGACCTGGGGCGCGAAGGACAGATGGCCGCCGCCGATGCCGTGCAGCATCAGCACGGTGGGGCCGCTGCCCAGGGCGGTGAAGTGCGGCAGGGCCTGCATCAGTCCACCACGCGACCGGTGGCGACCACGGTTGCGCCATCGAGCTGTACCGTGCAGTTGCGCAGGGGCAGGTCGAAGTGGCCGCGCGTGTAGCGGCCGGCCGTTTCGTTGGCGCCCGTGCTGTAGAGGAAGTTGCCGGCGAAGGCGCGCAGTTCGGTGCCGTTGCAGTCGCGCTTGTCGTACAGGGCCAGGCTGTCCCAGCGCGCGGCGTCGCACAGGCCGTAGCCGACGTGGCTCACGGCGCGCGCGGCCGGGCCGTCGTCGCTGGCGGCCCAGGCGTCGTAGTGGCTGCGCATGAGTTCGGCGTCGACGCCGCTGCCCTCAATGCGCACCACGTGGTCGTTTTCGATCTGCAGCGTGACGGGCCGCTCCAGGTAGCGCTTGAAGGTGAGGTTGACGTCGCCCGTGTCCAAGACCAGGGTGCCGTTGACGCTGCCGGCGGCGGGGAAGGCGAGCACCAGGCCGCCGGGCCAGTGGGTGAGCGTGCCGGGCCGGGTGGTGCTGCCCCAGTTGCCGCCCACCACGGCCTGGCCGTGTTCGCCCTGCAGCGCGATGCGCAGGTCGGTGCCGGCGGCGGAGGTGACGTGCATCTCGCGCGCGGCGCGCAACCGCTTCACGTGGGCCTTGACGCGTGCTTCGGTGGCGTCGTCGGGGAGCAGCCGGGCCAGGATCTCGGGGTGTTCGTTGCTGACGTAGAGCACCCGCGCGCCGCCTTGCAGCACGGCGGGCAGTTCGGGCGCGTGCATCAGGCCCTCGACCGTGCAGTCGACCACCAGCGTGCTGGCCGCGAGCGCGCGCACCGCGGCGTCCTGGCCCGTCAGCGCGTCGGAGGCGCCGGTGGAGCGCGCCGGGGGCGAAACCGGGGCCAGCCGGCTGGGAACGGTGAGGGTGAAGCAGCGGGCACCCAGGCGCGCGGCCGCCTGCACCGACAAATCCACCAGCGCACGCCGGCTTTGGCTTTCGCAGAGAATGGCGACCGTGTCGTTCGCCTGCAAGCCACAGCGCCGGAGCACGGCCTCGAAGGCGTCGATCCAGGCGGGTTCAAGGGTTTCTTGGAGCAAGACGGGTCTCCCTGAAAGAGAAGGCGGTGCGCACCGGTAGGCAAAACCGCCGAACGGCCGCATAATACATGAATATTCATATAAAACGCATGCGCTCTCCTGTCCCTGCCCCCTGTGCCGAAGACGAAGATCCGGGTGAAGGCATGCCGGTGGCCTTGAGCCTGCCCACGACCCAAAGCTTTCGTGCCGCGCTGGGGCGTTTTGCCACCGGCGTGACCATCGTCACGGCCTGCTCGCCGGAAGGCGCGCTCGTGGGCCTGACGGCCAACTCCTTCAACTCGGTGTCGCTGTCGCCGCCGCTGGTGCTGTGGAGTCTGTCGCGGGCGGCGGGCTCCATGGCCGTGTTTGCCCGGGGCTCGCACTACGCCATTCATGTGCTCAGTGCAGACCAGCGCGACCTGGCCGAGCGCTTCTCGACCAGGGGTGTGGACCGCTGGCAGGGCGTGGACTTTCACCGGGGCGTCTCCGGTGTGCCGCTGCTCGACGGAGCGGTGGCCGTGTTCGAATGCTTCAACCGCAGCCGTTACGAAGAAGGCGATCACGTCATCTTCGTCGGTGAGGTCGAGCGTTGCGCCCACCGCACCGATGCCGCTCCGCTCCTCTACCATGGGGGCAGGTACTACACCGAGCACCCGCTGTGAGCGAGCCACGGCGTTTCGTTGACGACTACCTGGGCTACCTGCTGGGCCAGGCCAACCATGCGATGTTCAAGGACTTCGACGCCACGGTGCGTGCGGCCGGGCTGAATTCGTTGGAGTGGCGGGTGCTGGCCACGCTGAACGACGCGGCGACGATGTCGGTGGGTGAGCTCACCCGTGAGGTGCTGAGCCTGCAGCCCACCGTGACCAAGCTGGTGCAGCGCCTGGTCGGCAGCGGATGGCTGACCCTGCACGACGATCCGGCCGACCAGCGCCGTACGCTGGTGGCCATCACGCCGGAAGGGCAACGCAAGGTGGCGCCGCTCATCGAGCGGGCCCGGCAGCAGGAGGCCCAGGCGCTGGCGGGGCTGTCCGCGCAGGACATCGATCGGCTCAAGCGGCAGCTGCGGCGTCTTTCATCTCCCGGCGCATGACCCAGGCCACCACCACCGCCGCGCCCGAACGCAAGACCCATCTCGACGGTCTGGCGGTGGGCCTGTTGCTCGCCTGCTGTGCTTTCTGGGGTTTTCAGCAGATCCTGATCAAGGCCACCGTGGACGAGGTGCCGCCGCTGTGGCAGGCCTCGCTGCGGTTTGCCGGCGCCACCGTTTTGCTGTGGCTCTGGTGCCAGTGGCGTGGCGTGCGCCTGTTGGAGCGCGACGGCACCCTGCGTGCCGGTCTGCTGGCCGGGCTGCTGTTCGCGGGTGAGTTCGCCTGCATCTACCTGGGCCTGCTCTACACCAGTGCCTCTCGCCTCACGGTCTTTCTGTACACCTCGCCTTTCGTGGTGGCCCTGCTGCTGCCCCGTTTCGTGCCGAGTGAAAGCCTGCGTCGTCTGCAGTGGGTGGGCCTGTGCGTGGCCTTTGGTGCCGTGGCCGTGGCCTTCAGTGAGGGTTTCACGCATTCCACGCCCACGCAGCTTTTCGGAGACGCGATCGGTTTGGCCGCAGGGACGCTGTGGGGCCTGACCACTCTCGTCATCCGCACCACCGCGCTGGCGCGGGCCAGTGCCGAAAAGACCCTGTTCTACCAAGTGGGTGTGACGGCCATGGTGGCGCCGCTGATCTCGCTCATGCTGGGAGAGCCGTGGTCGCTGGCGTATTCGGGCATGGCCTGGGGGTCGCTGGCCCTGCAGACCGCCGTGGGGGCCTTTGCCAGCTACCTGACCTGGATGTGGCTGCTGCGCCATTACCCGGCCACGCAGATGGCGTCCTTCGTGTTTCTCACGCCCGTCTTTGCGCTGCTGTTCGGTGTCGGCCTCCTGGGTGAGCCCCTGACCCTGCAACTGGTGCTCGCGCTGGTGGGGGTGGCGGTGGGCATCGTGCTGGTGAGCCGGCGGCGCTGACACCGGGCATCCGGTCCCGACCGTGCCGGGTCGGGTCGGCCGTCTCAGGTGCCGAGCAGGGCGGCGCGGAGATCTCTTTTGAGCAGTTTGCCGTTGAGGTTGCGTGGCAGGGGCTGTTCGGTCAGGGTGATCGATTCGGGAATCTTGTAGTCGGCCAGCCGTTCGGCGCAGAACTGCCGAACCCCCTCCAAAGTGACCGTGCCGGGCTGGGCATGGATGAAGGCATGGACCCGTTCGCCCAGGACGGGGCAGGGTTTGCCGACAATCGCCGCCTCGATCACGCCGGGCATGTGGGCCAGGGTGTTTTCGACCTCGACGCTGAAGATCTTGTAGCCCCCGCGGTTGAGCATGTCCTTCTTGCGGTCGAACACCCGCAGGAAGCCCTGTTCGTCGAGGCTGCCGAGATCGCCCGAATGCCACCAGCCGGCGGTGAACTCGCGCGCCGTGGCCTCGGGGTTGTTCCAGTAGCCGCGCACGACCATGGGGCCCGAGATCCAGATTTCGCCGGTCTGGCCCGACCCCAGTTCGTGGCCAGCGTCGTCGACCACCATGACGCTGGCGCAGGGCAGCGCGACCCCCACCGAATCGGCGTGATCGCGCGTCTGCCCGGGCGGCATCAGGGTCGTGGGCGAGGTGGTTTCCGTGGCCCCGTAAGCGTTCAGCAGGGTCAGTCCGGGCAGCCGGTGTGCCAGGGCGTCGATGGTCGCCACGGGCATGGGGGCGCCGCCGTAGCCACCGATGCGCCAGGCCGAGAGGTCGCGGCTCGCGAAGTCGGGTTCTAGCAGCAGCAGGTTGTACATGGCCGGGACCATGAGGGTGTGGGTGATGCGTTCGGATTCGGCCAGGTCGAGGAAGGCGGTGGCCTTGAACGCCGGCATCAGGACCAGCGTGCCACGTGCACCCGCCATCGCAGCGACATTCGCGATCAGGCCGGTCACATGGGTGGCCGGCACGGCCAGCAGGGACCGGTCCTTGGGCGTCAGTGCCATGCACGAGATGTAGTGCTGGACCGAGTGGACCACGTTCAGGTGGGTCAGCATCGCGCCTTTGGGCCGGCCCGTGGTTCCGGACGTGTAGAGGATGGCCGCCACGCTTTCCTCGTCCACGGCCTGCACCGTGGGGTGGGGTGCAGAGGCGGCCAGTGCCGCATAGGTGTGCACGTGGGCCGTGCAGGAGACCGCCTGACCGCAGGCCACCACGGCGTGGAGATGGGGGGCGTGCCCGGGATCGGGCAGCCGCTCCAGCAGGTCGTCGTCCAGGCAGATGGCCCGGGCCTCGCAGTGGGACAGGATCCAGGCGAGGCCCTCACGCTGTTCGCGCACCCCCACCGGAACGGCAATGGCGCCCAGTTGCTGCAGGGCAAACAGGAGTACGACGAACTCGGGTCGGTTCGAGAGGAACAGCACGACCCGGTCCCCCGACTGCACACCGAGGCGTGCCAGCCCTCCGGCCACGCAGGCGCTCTCATGAGCCACTTGCTGCCAGGTCATGCGCTGTTGGCCGCACACCAGGGCCTCCTGGTCGCCCTGGTGGCGGGCCGCCTCGGCCAGCAGGCCATGAAAACTTCCGGGGCGCTGGGAAAAGCAGGGCACGACCCGGTCGGCGAAGTGGGACTCGCGCCGTATCTCAGGCAGGTTGCAGCCGGCCCACCAGCCGGTGGGGGCGATCGGACGGGAGGGGTCCATGGGTTGGTCTGAGCGTCTAATGGGCCGCAGTGGCCTGTCGGTTGGCGCCGCGTTCGATCACCACCTCCTGGTCCAGCATGGAGGCGGCGTGGTTGAGCTCGGACTGGGCGATGACCACCGTCATGTCCTTGCCACGCAGACCGAAGATCACTTCGGATAGCCGCTGCGACAACGCCGGCGCTACGCCCTCGAAAGGCTCGTCGAGCAGCAGCAACCGGGTGCCGACAGCAAGCGCCCGCGCCAGCGCGACCAGTTTCTGTTGACCGCCGGACAGCAGCAGGGCGCGACGGTCCTTCATCTGCCGGAGCTCGGGCAGCACGTGGTAGACATGCTCCAGTCGCTGGCCGGCATCGAGCGTCGGGGACACCCAGACCGGCACCAGGATGTTTTCCTCCACCGTGAGTTCCGGCACCAGTCCCCGGTCCTCCGGCATGTAGCCTATGCCATGGGTGGCGCGGTCGTGGCGGCGCCACCCCGCCAGGTTCTGGCCGTTCCAGGACACCTGGCCGGCCGTCGGTTTAAGGTGGCCCATGATGGTGCGCAGCAGCGAGGTCTTGCCGGCCCCGTTGCGCCCCACCAGGCCGACCATCTGGCCGGTCTCCACTGAGAGAGAGAAACCACGCAGGGCCTGGACAGACTGGATCGTGACATGAACGGAATCGATCTTGAGCATGGTCAGGCTCCCTGTTTGAGGGCGGTGCCCGTGACATAGCGCTGCACCTGCTCGTCGGTGAGCACGTCCTCGGGGCGATCGTCGGCAATCACGCGGCCGCTGTAGAACGCGATCACGCGATCGGCATAGCGGGTCACGATGTCCATGTCGTGTTCGACGAACAGCACCGTGACCTGTTCGCTGGTCAGGGCGTGGGAGATGGTGTCCATCATCGGAAATTTCTCGTCCATCGACACGCCGCTGGTGGGCTCGTCGAGCAGCAGCAGCTTCGGGTGGCCGGTCAGCGCCATGGCGATGTCGAGCAGCTTGCGCACGCCGCCGGGCAGTTCGGCCACACGCCGGTGGGCGTGGTCGGCCAGATCGAATTTTTCGAGCAGGGCCATGGCCCGATCCGCACGCTGGGCCGAGCGCGCCGGACGCCAGAATGACAAGTCGCCGTCGTTGCAGGCTGCCGCCACCAGCATGTTGTCCAGCGCCGTCATGTCCAGCGCCAGTTGCGGAATCTGGAACGATCGCGCCACGCCCATGCGGGTGATGCGCCTCGGCCCCAGGCCCGTGATGTCCTTGCCGTCGAGCCGGATGGTTCCGGCGTCGGGCTTGAGGTAGCCGGTGACCATGTTCACGAAGGTCGTCTTGCCCGCGCCGTTGCTGCCGATCAGACTGACGCGCTGACCCGTGGGCACATCGATGTTGACATTGTCGGCGGCCGTGACGGCACCAAAGGACTTCATCAGCCCGCTGGCGCAGAGCATCAGGTTTGCTGGAGTGGTCATGACGAGGTGTCTCCTGATTTGCTGCGCCGATCCATCCAGAGCGAACCCAGGCCCCTGGGAAGGAAGCGGATCACCAGCAGCAGGAACAGGCCCATGGCGAGTTGCCAGGTGTTCGGGAAATAGAGGTTGGAGAACGAACGGACCACCTCCACGATGAAGGAGCCCAGGAAGACGGCCAGCATGCTGTGGTGGCCGGCCAGGATGGCGACGAAGACAAACTCGCCCGACGTCGTCCAGTAGCTGAAGTTCGGTTCGATGTGACCCAGTGCCAGCACGGTGATGGCGCCGCCTATGCCGCCCAGGAAGGCCGCGAGCAGGAAGTTCACGCCGATGGTGCCTGCCACGGAGGCGCCCAGGTATTCGACCCGCAGCTCGTTCTCCCGGATCGCCAGCGAGACCAGGCCCCGGACGGAATCGGAATAGATCCGGGCCAGGGTGCCGATCAGGCCGACGATCACCACCGCAATCGAGTACAGGACCCAGTTGGCACTTTCCGAGGTGATTTCGGTGCCGAACAGGGTCGGACGGCTCACGTTGAAGCCATCCGAGCCGCCCAGCGCTTCGGTCTTGACGAGGATGCCGTAGAGCACCATCGAGATCGACAGCGTGAGCATGGCGAAGAAGATGCCACGGTAGCGTGCCAGCAGCGGAGCGAACGGCGCGGACAGGAGGGCGGATGCCACGCCCCCGCCGAGCACCAGCAGGATGGCGTCCGTGACGCCCAGGTGGTTGGCAATGAGGGCGGTCGCGTAGCCGCCGATTGCGAACACGAAACCTTGGCCAAAGGAGACCACCCCGCTGCGCATGAGCAGGACGATACCCAGCGAGACGATGCCGTGAGACAGCGCCATGGTCGAGAGGAACAGGAGCCACTTGGGCATGAGCAGGCCGCCCAGCAGGAGGGCGATGACGATGGCTGCTCCCAGGCCCAGGGTTTTCAGTATGGGGTTGGGCATCAGATTTTCCTTGCCTGGATACGCTGGAACAGGCCTTCGGGTCGGAACACCAGAACGACCGACATGGCCACGTAGATGCTGAACAGCTCCGCCGCCGGCCAGGTGTGCACCGCCAGGGCGCGGGCCAGGCCGACGATGATGGCGCCGATGGCCGCGCCCTCGATGCTGCCGAGTCCGCCGATGATCACGACCGCGAACGACACGATGATCACCCCCGCAGACAGCCCGGGCTGCACCGAGATCATCGGGGCCGTCAGGGCGCCGGCCAGGGCCGCCAGAAAGATGCCGAACATGAAGGCCAGCGTGTAGACGCGCGAGACGTTCACCCCCATGCTGGAGGCGATCTCGTCGCTGTGAATCACGGCCAGGACGATCTTGCCGGTGCGGGTGCGGTTGAGGCCCCACCACACGCCCAGGCCACACAGGATGGCCACGGCGATCAGGACGAAGTCGTAGCCGACGTACGAGAGCAGACCGAACTCGACATTGCCGAACAGCATGTAGGGTTCGGTCACGTAATAGGGGACCGGCCCCCAGAGCAGCTTCGTGAGGTCCTCAAGGATCAGGAACAGCGCATAGGTCACCAGGACGAGCAGCACCTCGTCGCGGCCATAGAACACCCGCAGCAGGCCGCGTTCGGTCAGAGGGGCGAGGATCACGGCCACGGCCACGGCGGCCAGCAGCATGGCCACGGGCGACCATTCCGGTGCAAAGCCCAGGGAGGCAAACCAGGCCACGAAGGAGGCGGTGGCGTAGGCGCCAACGGCGTAGAAGCTGCCGTGGGCGATGTTGAGGATCTTGAGCACCCCAAAGATGAGCGTCAGCCCGAGGGCGACGATGAACAGCCAGGACGCGTAGATGACGCCGTCGATGAGTATGGTCAGAGCGAGCATGTGGAATTTCCCGAAGATGGTGACACCCGGTCCCCCTGCCTTCCTGTCGGTTGGCAGAGGGGACGGTCTGTCGGACGGCGCGCTGACGTGAGAGGCCGACGCGCCGCCGTGGGCTGGGTCTTCAGGCCGGGGTCAGCACTTGGCGCCCTTGAAGCCGCTCTTGATCCAGTCCTCGGACTTCATGTCGGCGGGCGGGTTCACGCACTCGGCGGGGAAGCGCTCGATGTCGACGAGGTCGACACGCTTGGTCTGCTTGTTGTACTTGGTGCGGCCGATGGCGGTCGGCTGGATGGCCTGGTGGCCGCCGCCGTTGCGCATCTGGATCATGCCGGCCGGGGATTCCCACTCCGAACCCTTGAGGGCGGCAGCCAGTTGCTCGTGATTGGGTTTCTTGCCACCGTTGACGGCCATGGCCTTTTCCACGGCGAGCTTGAGGCCGAGCAGGGCCTGGGCCATGCGGTACGGGGCCTGCACGGGGTAGACGTCGTACTTCTTTTCGTACAGCGAGAACCACCAGCGGTTCAGCGGTGTGTCGGGCGACATCAGGCCGTAGGCACCGCGGGCGCCCAGGATCACCCCGTCGGGCATCTTGTCGCCCAGACCCGGGAGGACGTGATCGCCGGCAGACAGCAGCACCTGGGAACGGCGCATCAGGCCGCGCGGCGCGGACTGCAGCATCAGGGCCTGGAGGTCACCGCCCCACAGGCTGGAGTGCGTGACGGTGGCCGGCTTGGACAGCAGGGAGGAAATTTCCGTGCCGTACTGGCCGGCGCCGAACTTGGGCCGCAGGTCCTGCTGGGTCTTGGCGTTCGGGTACAGCTGCTCCATGGTCAGCTGAAAGTCCTTGAGGGAATCGTGGCCCCAGGCGTAGTCCTGGTTGATGTAGTTGACCGTGTCAACCTGGATGTTCTTGGCCTTGAGGTAGCGGCCCAGGGCCACGTTGTCCATGGTGGCGTGCGCGGCGGTGCGGAACACGTACTGGTAGCTGCGCTCTTCGAAGATGCGCGGGGTGCCGCAGTCGTAGAGGATCAGGAAGCGCTTCATCTCCTCGGCCACCGGAGCGACCGCGAGGCAGTCGCCCGAACCCACGTAGCCGACGACGGCATCGACCTTCTCGCGGTCGTACAGGTTCTTGAGTTCCTGCACCTGCTTGGTGGCGCCACCGGCCTCATCGACGTAGATGGGCTCGATCGTCAGGCCGCCAAAGCCCTTCTTGTCGTAGGGGGCGGGGGCCTGGCCGTTGTTGAAGGCGTCGACCAGCACCTTGGCGCCGTTGACGGCCGGGATGCCGAAGCTGTCGGCCGCCTGGCCCGACAGGAAGCTCACGATGCCCACCCGGAACGTTTCCTGAGCCTGGGCCAACGAGTGCACGGATGCGCCGAAAGCGCATGCCGCCGCCACGGTGGCCAACTTGGCCATCAACCTGTTTCGCGTCATTTCAATGTCTCCATGTAGCTGTCATTCGAAACCGCCCGACCATGCAGGGCACAGCGCATGCATCGGTACGGCCAACCCGGCGCTGGCACCGGCGTATGTCCCGTCATGCATCCGGTCGGTGCAGCGCCATCCACGATAGCCAGCGGCATGGGCTTCGAATGTCACCGCAGCGACAAACCGTGAAAATAAGTCCGGACCGGTCGAACTCAGGTCGCCGTCCGAGGCTGGGCCGCCAGATGCCGCCGGGCAAAATCGACGTACCAGTCCAGGCAGCCGGGGTTGGCCATGGCGTCCTTGTTGACCACCTTCTCCAGTGGCTGGCCCAGCAGCAGCTTCTTGATCGGCAGTTCCTGCTTCTTGCCCGAGAGGGTGCGCGGGATCTCGGCAACCTGCACGATCTCGTCGGGCACGAAGCGCGGCGACAGCGCGGTGCGGATGGCACCGGCGATGCGGCCCCGCAGGGCTTCGTCCAGGGTGACGCCGGGTCGCAGCACCACGAACAGCGGCATGAAGCTGTCGCGGCCCAGGTATTCCAGGTCCACCACCATGGAATCCAGCACCTCGGGCAGGGCCTCGACGGCGGCGTAGATCTCGCTCGTGCCCATGCGCAGGCCATGGCGGTTGATGGTGGCATCGGAGCGCCCGTAGATCACGCAGCCGCCATCGGCGCCCACCTTCAGCCAGTCGCCGTGGCGCCAGACGCCGGGGTACATGTCGAAGTAGCTCGACAGGTAGCGCTTGTTGCCCTCGTCGTTCCAGAAGTACAGCGGCATCGAGGGGATGGGCTGGGTGCAGACCAGTTCGCCGACCTCGCCGACGAGGGGCTTGCCGTCCTCGCTCCAGGCTTCCACGGCGCAGCCGAGCTGGCGGCATTGCATCTGCCCGGGCACCTGGGGCATTTCACGGTGGCCGCCGATGAAGGCGCCGCAGAAGTCGGTGCCGCCCGAGATGTTGCACCACCAGATTTCGGGGGCGCCGGCCGGCCGGACCGCCTGAAACTGCGCGATGCCCCAGCGCTGCACGTCCTCGGGCAGCGGCGAGCCGGTGGTGCCGAGCGCGCGGATGCGCGACAGGTCGTGCCCCTGGGCCTGCAATGCGGCCAGGTCCACGCCGGCCTTCATGCAGTTGGCGTAGTAGGCCGCGCCAGCGCCGAAGAAGGTGACCTGGTGGCGCGCCGCGAAGCGCCACAGCACGCCCCAGTCGGGCGCGTCCTTGCTGCCGCCGGGGTTGCCGTCGTAGAGCACGATGGTGGTGCCGCCGGCCAGACCCGCGACCTGCGCGTTCCACATCACCCAGCCGGTGGAGCTGTACCAGTGGAAGCGTTCGCCGAAGCTGTTGGCCTCGTAGCTGGGGCCGATGTCGTTGTGCAGCACCTTGGCGGCCAGCAGCGTCATCAGGATGCCACCGTGGCCGTGCACGATGGGCTTGGGCAAGCCGGTGGTGCCGCTGGAGTACACCACCCACAGCGGGTGTTCGAAGGGCAGCCAGTCGGGTTCGAAGGCGGCGGTGCGGGCGTCATCGCGGGCGGTCAGGGTGTCGAAGTCGGCGGCCTGCTCGACGCGCTGCGCGGCATGGGGCGTGCGCAGGGCGATCAGGTGCCGCAGGGTGGGCAGCCCGGCCCGCAGCTCGGTCACGGTGGCGGAGCGGTCCATGGGCTTGCCACCGTAATGCACGCCGTCGGCCGCGATCAGCACCTTGGGTTCGATCTGCTTGAAGCGGTCCAGCACGGCGGCGGTGCCCATGTCGGGCGCGCACACGCTCCAGATGGCGCCGATGCTGGCGCAGGCCAGGAAGGCCACAGCCGTTTCAGGGACATTGGGCAGGTAGGCACAGACACGGTCGCCGGGGACCACGCCCATGTCCTTGAGGGCCAGGGCCAGCGAGGCCACCTGGCGACGCAACTCCGGCCAGGACAGCTCGCGCACGCGGCCGCGCTCGTCCTCGCTGAGGATGGCCGGCAACCCCGCCGCATGGGCCGGCGCGACATGGCGCAGCACTTGGCGCGCGTAGTTCACCTGGGCGCCGGGAAACCAGTGCACGTCGGGCATGGTGGTCCCGGTGAGCACGGCCGTATGAGGGGTGGGCGATTCGAGTTCAAAGTAATCCCAGATGCTCTGCCAGAAGCCCGGCAGGTCGGTGACGGACCAGCGCCACAGGTCGTCGTAGCTCTCGAACGGGCGGTTGCGCTGTTCGCGCAGCCAGTTCTGGTAGAGGCGGATCTGGGGGATGTAGGCGGGGGTGTTCAGGGTCTCCATGGTCGCCCATTATCTGGTTGAGGTGGCGCACTGCCAATCCGGGTTGTGGCAGGGGTTGACGCGTGCATGACAGCAGAACCGCAGGTGGTTGCGCGCCCGTGTCGGACGCAGGCAGAATGCCGTCATCTCAAACCACAGGGAGCGCAGGATGGGGATGTTCGACTGGAAGGAAAAACCGGAAGCGGCGTTGCAGGCCGGTGGCGTCATCGGGCCCGACGAGCGCCTGCCCTGGCCGCAGACCGCGGTCATGGGGGTGCAGCACCTGATCGCCATGTTCGGCGCCACGGTGCTGGCGCCCATCCTGATGGGCTTCGACCCCAACGTGGCCATCCTGATGAGCGGCATCGGCACGCTCATCTTCTTCGTCATGACCGGCGGAAAGGTGCCGAGCTACCTGGGGTCGAGCTTTGCCTTCATCGGCGTGGTCATCGCGGCCACCGGCTACGCGGGCCAGGGCCCGAACGCCAACATCGGCGTCGCGCTGGGCGGCATCATCGCCTGCGGGCTGCTGTACTTCATCATCGGCGCCGTGGTGCAGGCCATCGGCACCGGCTGGATCGAACGCTTCATGCCGCCGGTGGTGACCGGCTCGGTGGTCGCGGTCATCGGCCTGAACCTGGCGCACATTCCGATCAAGAACATGGCGCCCACCGGGTTCGACGCCTGGATGCAGGCCATCACCTTCGTGAGCGTGGGCCTGGTGGCGGTGTTCACGAGCGGCATGGTGCAGCGCCTGCTCATCCTCATGGGCCTGGTCATTGCCAGCATCATCTACGCGGTGCTCACCAACGGTTTCGGCCTTGGCCAGCCGATGGACCTGAGCGGCATTGCCAACGCGGCCTGGATCGGCCTGCCCGGCTTCAGCGCGCCGGTGTTCAGCGCCAACGCGATGCTGCTGATCGCGCCGGTGGCCATCATCCTGGTGGCCGAGAACCTGGGTCACATCAAGGCCGTGACGGCCATGACGGGCAAGAACCTCGACGTCTACATGGGCCGTGCCTTCATGGGCGACGGCGTGGCCACCATGGTGGCCGGCAGCGCCGGCGGCACGGGCGTGACCACCTACGCCGAGAACATCGGCGTCATGGCCGCCACCAAGATCTACTCCACCGCCATCTTCGTCGTTGCGGGGGCCATGGCCATCGTGCTCGGCTTCAGCCCCAAGTTCGGCGCGCTGATCCAGGCCATTCCGCTGGCCGTCATGGGGGGCGTGTCCATCGTGGTGTTCGGCCTGATCGCCATCGCCGGCGCCAAGATCTGGGTCGACAACAAGGTGGACTTCTCCGACAACCGGAACCTGCTGGTGGCGGCCATCACGCTGGTGCTGGGCACGGGCGACTTCACGCTCCGGTTCGGCGACTTCGCGCTGGGCGGCATTGGCACCGCCACCTTCGGCGCCATCCTGCTGAACGCGCTGCTCAGCCGGCGCGGCGCCTGAGCGCGGACGGGGTGACAGGCGGTCGGCGGCGGCGTACACTGGTGCCTTGAACACAGGAATCCGGTCATGAATCCCGTCAGCTCCACCGCATTGTCCGGTCTGCAATCCGCGCAGACCCGCCTGAACGCCAGCGCCAACAACGTCGCCAACGTCCAGACACCGGGTTTCCGTCGCGACGAGGTCCAGGCCGAGGCGAACCCTGCCGGTGGCGTGAACACGCGGGTCGACAAGGCCGCTGAAACCGGTGTCAACCTGGAGCAGGAGGCGGTCGAACAGATGAGCGCCACCATTGCCTACAAGGCCAACCTCCAGGTGATCAAGGCCTCGGACCGCATGGCCGGCGCGCTGCTGAGCGAACGCGCCTGAGGCGGCCGCATGACCGGGTCCGTCTGGCAGAAGCCGATTTCCGTCGACATCCTCACCGACATCCACCGCGACACCGCCGTGGCCCATCTGGGGGTGGAGTTCCTGGAGGTCGGCCCCGACTTCATCCGCGCCCGCGTGCCGGTGGATGCACGCACCCGGCAGCCCTATGGCCTGCTCCATGGCGGGGTGAGTGTGGTGCTGGCCGAAACGCTGGGATCGTGCGGGGCGGCGTATGCGTGTCCGGAGGGTTACCGGGCGGTCGGACTCGACATCAACGCCAACCACATCAAGGGCGCCACCAGCGGCTGGGTCACGGGCACCACGCGTCCGGTGCACATCGGGCGCAGCACGCAGGTCTGGCAGATCGACCTGCACAACGAGGCGGGGGAACTGACCTGCGCCTCACGCATCACGATGGCGGTGCTGGCGCCGCGCTGATCGACCGGGTCGAGAGGCAGGTCGCCGCAGTGGCTTGCGAGAGACAAGGTGCGCCTGTCAACCCAGCGTTGCAGGCAATCCGTTGAGAAAGGAACGTATCTGCAGCGCAAGGGCTTTCTCTACCGTGAGGCTGGATGCGCTGTGGTAGATGTGGCGCCGGATCGCCAGGTGTGAAACGGCACCGTGCAGAACCCAGCCAATCTCGTGCTGCAATTCCTTGTCGTCAGGCAACTGCAGGCCGGCTTCGGCCGCGGCCTCTTGCAGGATGGTTTCAAGCAGGTGGGTGATCAGGGCAGCGATGTAGGTCGGCGCCATTTCGACCTCGGCCAGCGAGGCGTACAGAAACAGACGCAGCCAGCGGCGGGTCAGAACCGTGTCGTAGTACTCCCCATAGAACTCATTGAGCCGCTGTTCGATCGGTTTGCTGCGGTCTCGCAGCAGAACAAACCAGTGCGCCTTGAAAACCCCGGCGATGCTGGTTTCATACACCGCTTCAATCAGCGCGGCCTTGTTGGGAAACAGGCTGTAGAGCAACCGCTGCGATACGCCGCACGCTTCTGCCAGCGCGCGTGTCTGGGCCGTCAACCCATATTCGGAAAAAAAATCGTATGCCTTGGCCAGGACTTGCGCGCGCCGCTCGGTCGCCGTCATGCGGACGGTCTTGCGACGTCGCAGGGAGGAGGGGGCAGGCTTGTCCTGGCGCGCCGAAGCTAGAAGATCGGATTTGGCTCGCATGCTTGTACAGACCAGGGTCAACGAAATGGACTTTGGTGGCAGAATAAGTCATCGGTCGACGACTTCTTGTCGGCGCGGTGCGTCCTTGGCATTCGGCCGGGATGTTCATTCATGGATTGGTTGGAGCTGCACATGATTTACGAAATGCGTACCTATCAAGTTCAGGCGGGCAAGGCGCCGGAGTTCCTGAAAATCTACCAGGACAATGGTTTGCACATCATCACCCGCTACGCCAAGCTGATTGGGTGCTGGACCAAGGAGTCGGGCGTGCTGAACTCTGTGGTGTTCCTCTGGGCTTATGACGATATGGCCCACCGTGCGGCTCAGCGCACCAAAATGGCCAAGGACACCGAGTGGGCGGCGTTTGTGCCGTCCATTCTGCCCTATTTGGTGCATCAGGAAAGCGTGTTCCTGAATCCGGTGGGGTTTTCTCCCGCAAATTGAGCGGCGCCCGCGCGGCGTGTCCGCGGTGCGGTGAGCGTACCCGATGGGTGGTCTTCCCATGGGCAGGCATCTGGGTCCTGTTGGTGGCGCCAATGAAAAATCTTGTCGTCGCTTGACGACAAGAGGTTGCGGTTCAATAATGTCCAACGGACAGCCAACCTGCGGATGCTGGCGGCATCAATCGACCGGTCTTGCAAGGTGCTGCCGCAACCATGCAGTCCAACCACCCCATGAAGGAGAAGTAGATGAGCGAAATCTGGACGAATGAAGCGAGTCGGCGTGACTTTCTGAAAATGTCGGCTGCCGCAGGTGTGGCCAGCACCGGCCTGCTAGGCCTGTCGGCGCAGGCGCAAGGTGCTCCGGTGAATTTCCATACCTGGTCTGCCGCAGTGGACACGGTCAAGAGCCACCTCACCGGCTTTGAGGCCAAGACAGGGATCAAGGTCAACTACAGCAATTCGCCTTGGGCGCAGTACCGCGACACGATGGTGACCAAGTTCGTCGGCAAGGCGCCGCTGGATGTGATGTGGGTCTCCGACACCTGGCTGCCGGAGTGGGCCGAGGCCGGCTGGCTGGCGCCGATTGACGGCTACCCGGAACTCATGAAGTACAACGCCGATGTCGACGACTTCTGCACGAAATCGATGCAGTACCAGGGCAAACAGTACGGTTTGACCTACTACTCGGACTACATGGCCTTCTTCTACGACGCTGAAAAGCTCAAAAAGGCCGGCATCAAGGAGCCGCCCAAGACATGGGAAGAGGTGGTGCAGCAATCGCTGCAGATCAAGAAGGCGGGCTTGTCGGAATATCCGCTGATGCTTTCAATGGCGCGTGAAAGCTGGCTGATCGAATTCCTGACCGCCATGGTGTATTCCAACGGTGGCCGTTTCGCGGACGACAAAGGCAATCCGCTGATGCACGACCCCAAGCGCGGGGCGCATCAGGCCCTGCAGTGGATCGTGGACGCGGTCAACAAGCACAAGATTGTGTCGCCGGCCTGTGTCGAGACCGGCGAGCTCAACGGACTGAAGTCGTTCACTTCGGGCAACCACGCGTTTGCCATGCTGGGCCGTTACCGGGTGCGCACCCTGAACGATCCGAAACAATCGTCGATTGCCGGCAACGTGAAGCAGGCGCTCATGCCTGCAGGGCCAGGCGGTTCCCACGCCACCGTGGGCTGGATGCGCTTCTACGGCATGACGCAGCAGGCCGCCGCCGACAAGGCGCGCGCAGCCAATGCGATCAAGCTGATCGAATGGTTCGGCGGCAAGGCCGACGGCAAGTACCAGTTCCAGAAGATGATGTTCACCGACATCGGGTCCGGCTTTGGCGTGAAAGAGCTGTTCAAGGACCCCGAGATCCGGGCCTCGTACGAAAAGTATTCCGACCTTGCCATGTACGAGAAGCAGCAGCAGCTCGCGGTCAAGAAGGACGTGATCACGCGCTGGTTCGGCGAGTGGGACGAAGTCAACGGATCGGCATGGCAGGCCGCCATCATCGGCAAGAGCACGGTGGCAGACACCCTCAAGAAGTCGATGGAAGCCTGGAACGACATGCGCAAGTAAGCGCGTCCAAGTCGGGGCGGGGACCGAACGGTCCCCGCCTTTCCTGATCGTCCTTGAGAAGACGCACGAGATGAAAAACCCGATAGCGGCAATGCGCAACGCATTTCGCAACCCTGTGAGTGCCTACGATCAGAAAAGCGCCATGCTTTTCCTGACACCGATGATGGTGGTCCTGTGCATCGTGGCGGTGTTCCCTGTCGTCTATTCGTTCTGGATCAGCCTGTACGACCTCAAGCTCACGCGCCCGCACCGAGTGCCCTTCGTCTGGTTTGGGAACTACGTCAAGATATTTCAGGATCCCTTGTTCTGGGAGTCGGTGGGGCGCACCTTCTCGTTCACGGTGATGTCGGTCGTCGCCATCATGGTCATCGCCCTGCTCATGGCCTTGCTGCTCAACGAGGAATTCCGCGGTCGCCGAATCCTGTCGGCCATTCTGCTGATTCCATGGGCCATTCCCTATGTCGCGAACGGCCTGATGTGGAAGTGGATCTACGACTCGGGCTACGGTGCGTTGAACGGTCTGCTGTTCCAGCTGGGTTTCATCGAGAAATACGTGGTCATGCTGGGCGATGTTGCCAAGACCATGGGGCTGATCACCAACGCCTTCGTCTGGAAGGAGGTGCCGCTGGCGACCATCCTGCTTCTGGTGACACTCAAATCCATTCGGGCGGACCTCTACAGCGCGGCCAAGGTAGACGGCGCCAACGTCTGGCAGCGTTTCATCCACATCACCCTGCCTGCGCTTGTGCCGGGCTTCACGCTGGTGATGATCTACGAAACCATGATGGCCATCCGCCATTTCGATCTCTTCTTCATCCTGACCGAAGGCGGTCCGGCCGAGGCATCGCATGTGCTGGCCTGGCAGGTGTACGTGGAAACTTTCCGGAAACTGGCTTTCGGCACGGGTGCGGCGCTGGCCTACATCATGGCCATCGTCACTTTCACACTGGCCTACTTCATCATCCGCAGCACGAGCAGGAAGCTCTGAGGTTTTCCATCCATGCGCATCCAACACCTGGGCAAGCGGGCCCTGCTATTTTTTTCGTCGCTGCTGTTCGTCGTGTACGTGCTGGCACCGATCGGCTGGCTGGTGTCGTCCTCGTTCCAGTCCGAGGCCGAAATCACCTCGGTGCCTCCGCATTGGGTGCCGGAACAGCCGACGCTGGAAAACTTCGAGGCAATCTTTCAGGCCAGGGACAAGGTCGTCACCTACGAAAACAGAAAGCAGGGAGATACGGCCACGGGGGGCTACATTCCTTCCACCGCAAAAGACCTGCTGCCTTCGATGTGGAACAGCCTGGTGGTGGCCGTCTCGGTCGTGATCCTCAATCTGCTTGTGAGTGTTCCGGCCGCATATGCGCTGGCCAAGATCCGCTTCATCGGGCGCAAGAGTTCGATCTACTTCATGCTGAGCACGCGGGTCATACCCGACATTGCGCTGGTGGTGCCTTTCTTCCTGTTCATTCACAAGCTGGGGTTGCTCGACAACCTGTGGTCGCTGGTGATCACATACCTGGCCATCACGGTGCCGTTCAGCATCTTCATCTTGACGAATTACTTCGAGTCGCTGCCCGACGAACTGGACAAGGCGGCCCGGGTCGATGGCTGCTCGCGTCTGCAGACGCTGATGCTGGTGTTCCTGCCGCTGGCCTTGCCTTCGCTGGTGGCGGTGGTCCTGTTCACCTTCCTCACGAGCTGGAACGAGTTCCTGCTGGCGCTCATGTTCACCCAGACCCCGGCCTCGCAGACCATGCCTATCGTGGTGGCGTCTTTCACATCCGACTTCACCATCAGTTTCTCGTTCATCAACGCCGCCGGCGTGCTGGCCATCATTCCCCCGGTGATCATTGCCGTGGTGTTCGAGCGTTACATCGTCTCCGGCCTGACGGCTGGTGCAGTCAAAGGTTAAAGGAGAATCCAATTGGCCCGCATCCGTTTTGAAGGCGTCGGCAAGCAGTACCCCAACGGGTTTGTCGCGCTTAAGGACCTCAACCTTGACATTGCCGACAAAGAGTTCCTTGTGCTGCTTGGTCCGTCCGGTTGCGGCAAGTCCACCACGCTCAACATGATTGCCGGGCTGGAGGACGTGACCGAGGGCAACCTGTTCTTCGACCACGAGGTGATGAACACCACGCCGCCGCACAAGCGCGACGTTGCCATGGTTTTTCAGAGCTATGCGCTCTATCCGAACAAAAGCGTCTACGAAAACATCGCCTTCGGCCTGAAGATGCGCAAGCATCCCAAGGACGAGATCGACCGTCGGGTGCGCGACGCGGCCCGCCGCCTCGAGATCGAACCGCTGCTCGACCGCAGGCCCGATCAGCTTTCGGGCGGGCAACGCCAGCGCGTGGCGCTGGGCCGTGCCATGGTGCGCCAGCCGCAGGTTTTCCTGATGGACGAGCCGTTGTCCAACCTGGATGCGGCGCTGCGCATTTCCATGCGCGCCGAGATCAAGCAGCTTCACCAGGCCATGCAGACCACCTTCGTCTACGTCACGCACGACCAGGCCGAGGCCCTGACGCTGGCAGACCGGATCGTGGTCATGCGCCACGGTGTGGTGCAGCAGATTGGTGCCCCCGACGCGATCTACGAGCGCCCGAGCAACATGTTCGTCGCCTCTTTTCTGGGCAATCCCTCGATCAACTTCCTGGAAGGCGTCCTGGTGGCCTCCCCGGATGCCGGAATGTGCTTTCAGCGTGGGGCGCTCACGCTGCGCCTGCCGCCGGACATGGCGCAGAAACTGGCGGGGCAGAGTGGCCGCTCCGTGGTGCTTGGCTTGCGCGCGGAGGACGTGGAAGTCGAAGGTGGGAGCGAAGGAGAGGACGAACTCAAAGGGCGCCTCCTGTCGGTGCTGCCGGTGGGCTCCGACCAGTTTCTGGAACTGGAAGTTGAGGGGGTCAAGGTCTTTCTGCGTGTGGGCAAGGAAGGCCAGTACAAGGAAGGCGAAAGCGCGCGCCTGAAGGTGAACCTGAACCGGTTGCATCTTTTCGATCAGCAGGATACCCAGAGCCTGCTCTGGCAGGGGTAAGCTTGAAACCGGCTGCCTTCGCCTATTACCGGGCAGATTCGCTCGAAGACGCCTTGCACCGATTGGCCGACAGCGGCGGCGGTGCCAAGGTGATTGCGGGCGGGCAGAGCCTGGGGCCGATGCTCAACATGAGGCTGGCCAATCCGGTCGAGCTGATTGACCTCAACGATCTCACAGAGCTGGCCACCATCCGCGACCGGGGAGACGTGCTGGAGATCGGTGCGCTTACCCGGCACCACCAGATCGACGAGTCGCCGCTGGTGCGTGCGGCCTGCCCCTTGCTGGCACAGGCGGCGCGCACCATCGGGCACTACGCGATCCGTCAGCGGGGCACCCTGGGCGGCAGTCTGGCGCACGCCGATCCGGCGGCGCAACTGCCGCTGGTGGCGGTCACGCTGCAGGCAGAACTCGTGGTGGTGAGCGTGCGCGGCCAGCGTATCGTGTCCGCAGCCGACTTTTTCCTTTCGGCCATGACCACGGCGCTGCAGCCCGACGAGCTGATCCGCAGCGTGCGTTTTCCCAAGGCCTCACAGCGTGAAGGTTGCGCTTTCGAATTGTTCAGCCGCCGACACGGAGACTTTGCCATCGTGGCGGTGGCCACCTCGCTGTCCCTGGATGGCGATCGGGTTGCGCGTTTTCGGCTGGGGCTCAGCGGCGTGGATGCGGTGCCTCGGGCCATGGATGCAATGGTTCAGGGATTTGTGGGGCGCGCAGCCGATGCCGCTTGGGCGCTTGAGGTCGCGCAGGCGGTACGGACGGCGGTGGAGCCACAAGACGATGCGCGCATTCCGGCGCTGTACCGCCAGGAACTGGCGCAGACGCTGGTCGAGCGCGCCTTGCGGCGTGCCCTGGCGGGTGCGATCGAGCCGGTCGCAGGATGAGTGGCATGGACAGACGAACGATCACCCTTACCGTCAACGGTGACAACCACGACTGCCACGTCGAGCCGCGCAAGCTGCTCGTCGATGCCCTGCGCGAAGACCTTCGCCTCACCGGCACCCATGTCGGTTGCGAACACGGTGTCTGCGGCGCCTGCACCGTGCTGGTCGATGGCCGGCCGGTCCGCTCCTGTCTGACTTATGCCATCCAGATGGAAGGGCATGAGGTGGCCACCATCGAGTCCGTCGCCCGCGACGGTGTGCTTACACCGCTGCAGCAGGCCCTGCACGAAGAACATGGCCTGCAGTGCGGTTTCTGTACCCCTGGCATCGTGATGACTTTCGAGGCTTTCCTGCGTCAGAACCCGGAGCCCAGCGAGGAAGCCGTTCGCGAGGCGTTGTCGGGCAACCTGTGCCGCTGCACCGGCTACCAGAACATCGTCAAGGCCATACTGAAGGCGTCTGTTCAGATGCGAGAGAGGCAGGCGAGCCATGACGCCCCCTGAGTTCCACTACATCGGCCAGCATGTGCCGCGCAAGGAAGACCACCGGCTGTTGACCGGTCACGGCAGCTATGTGGACGACATCGAGGTGCCGGGCGCGCTGCATGCCTGTTTCGTGCGTTCGCCGCATGCGCACGCGCGTATCGTTGGCGTGGATGCCTCGGCGGCCCTCGGGATGCCCGGTGTGGTGGCGGTGTTCACTGGGAACGAACTCGCGCAGTGGACGACGAGGGCGCGCATGGCCCCCCCGATCGATGGCCTGCGGCCCATGGAGATGGACACGCTGCCCACGACCAAGGTGCGCTTTCAGGGCGACCCGGTGGCCTGTGTCGTCGCCTCCGACCGTTATCTGGCCGAGGACGCGGCCGAGCAGGTGCAGGTTACATACGAGGCATTGCCGGCAGTCACTTCCATGTGGCAGGCGCTCGACCCCGCTGCGCCGCGCGTGGACGAGGCCCTGGACACCAACCTCGTGTCGCACCAGCACGCGGTCTTTGGCGACCCCCAGGCGCGCCAGCGCGAAGCCCACCGGGTGATCGAGAGCACCTTCTCCATGCACCGGCAGACCCATCTGCCGATCGAGACACGCGGCTGTGTGGCCGTCTGGGACGAAGGGCGTCACCACCTGACCTTCCATGTGGGCAACCAGGTGCCGCATCCCTACCGCACCACGCTGGCTGGCCGGCTGCGGCTGTCGGAGTCGCAGGTTACGGTGATCTCGCAGGACGTGGGCGGAGGGTTCGGCCAGAAGATCGCGCTGTACCGCGAAGAACTGGCAGTTGCGGCGATAGCGCGCCAGCTCAAGCGTCCCGTGCGCTGGCGCGAGGACCGGCTGGAAAACCTGCTGGCGTCGTCGCAGGCCCGCGAAGACTTCTGCCGCACCCGGGCAGCCGTCGATGCCGAGGGCCGGCTGCTGGGCCTGGAACTGGAGATCCTGGAGGACTTCGGGGCTTACAGCTTCTACCCAGGCAACTACCTTGCGCGGGTCGTCGCGATGATCTTGACCGGCCCCTACAAGGTCCAGGACTACAGCTACGACGTCAAGGTGGTGTTGAGCAACAAGGTCGGTAACGGTCCGATGCGCGCTCCGATGGCCATCACCAGCTGGCTCATGGAGGGGACCATGGACGCCATCGCGCGCGAGCTCGGTCTCGACCCGCTGGCGGTGCGCAGGCTCAACATGCTGCACCCGAACGAACTGCCTTACACCATGGCCACCGGTGAAGTGCTGGCCGACATCACCCCGCGCGAAACCCTGGAGGCGGCGGTGACCGCCATCGGCTACGAGGCCTTTCGCCAGCGGCAGCAAGAAGCGCTGGACCAGGGGCGCTACCTCGGGTTGGGCATCTGCACCGTGGTCGAGTCCACCACCTACGGCTCGCGTTTCTACAAATCGGCGGGCATTGCCGGCTCAGGCCACGAGGCTGCCTGGGTGCGGATCGAGCCCACCGGCGTGGTCAACGCCTCGGTCGGCCTGGGGCCCACGGGCCAAGGCTACGAGACCTCGCTGGCCCACGCCGTGGCAGAAGGCCTGGGGGTGCCGGTGGCCCTGGTGCGCGTGCACCTGGGCCACACCGACATCGCACCCTACGGCATGGGCAGCCGAGGGGCGCGCGGCGGCACTGCCGGTGGCGGCACGCTCTACCTGTGCGCTCGCGAAGCCCAGGCCAAGGTGCTGGCGATCGCGGCACGGCACCTCGGTGTGGCGGATGTCGAGACATTGCGCCTGCGCGATGCCGGGGTCGAGCGCCTGGTCGGCGGCGTATGGGTGGCCAGCGGGATGACCCTGGCCGACGTGGCTCGCATCGCCTACCTGGATCCGACCCATCTCCCGGAAGGCATGAGCCCGGGGCTGGAGTTCCACAAGACCTACGACCCACCGCCCATGACCTATTCCAACTCCACCCACGTGTGCGAGGTGGAAGTCGAGGCGGCCACCGGCGCTGTGCACATCGGCCGCTACGTGGTGGCCGAGGACTGCGGCACCGTTCTAAGCCCGGTGGTGGTGGAGGGGCAGCAGCTCGGCGCCATCGCCATGGGCCTGTCGGGCACACTGTTCGAGCATGTCGAGTACGACGAGACCGGGCAGAACCTCTCGGGGACGCTGGCCGACTACCTCGTGGCCACGGCGCATGAGATGCCACGGATCGAGATACTTTCCATGCACACGCCCAACCGCTCCACGCCAGCGGGCATCAAGGGCATGGCAGAGGGGGGCGTGATGGGCGCCATCGGTGCCTTGAGCAATGCCGTCAGCGACGCGCTCGCCCCACTGGGGGTGAAGGTAGACCGGCAGCCGCTCACCCCCATGTACCTGCGCGGCCTGATCCGCCAGGCCCGTACCACTTGAAAACAGGAAACCACCATGACCACCAACTACAAACCACGCATCGGCTTCATCGGCCTGGGCAACATGGGCCGCTACATGGCCGGGCACCTCATGACCGCAGGCCATCCGTTGGTGGTCTACAACCGTTCGCGCGACAAGGCCGAGGAGCTGTTGGCGCGGGGCGCCACCTGGTGCGACACACCGGGCGACGTGGCCGCAAACGCCGACGTCGTCATCACCATGGTCGGCTACCCTCACGATGTCGAGCAGGTCTATCTGGGCGAGGGCGGCATCGTGGCGCGCGCCAACAAGGCGCTGCTGATCGACATGACCACCTCCAGCCCGGATCTGGCGGTTCGAATTGCCCAGGAAGCGGCGAAGGTGGGCTGCCGCTCGCTGGATGCCCCCGTCTCCGGCGGCGACATCGGTGCGCGCGATGCCAAGCTCTCCATCATGGTGGGGGGCGAGCAGGCCGCTTTCGACGAGGCGTTGCCCATCCTGCAGTGCATGGGCACCAATATCGTGCGCCAAGGGGCCCCCGGTGCCGGTCAGCACACCAAGATGTGCAACCAGATCGTGATCGCCTCCACCATCATGGGGGTCAGCGAGGGCCTGGCCTACGCCAGGTCCGCCGGCCTGGATCTGCCCACCGTGCTCCAGTCCATCGGCGGGGGCGCGGCCTCGGGTTTCCAGCTCACGGTCATGGGGGGGAAGATGATTGCCGGCGATTTCGCGCCCGGTTTCTACATCGAGCACTTCATCAAGGACCTGGGGATCGCGCTGGACGAGGCCGCGCGCATGCGGCTCGAACTGCCGGGTCTGTCGCTCGCGCGCAAGCTGTTCGAGGGGCTGGCACAGCAGGGCATGAGCCGCCTGGGGACCCAGGCGCTGATCAAGCACTACGGGGCCTGACCATGGCAATGGAATTTTCTGGGGAGTACCGCATCCCCGCACCCCGGCAGCAGGTCTGGGACGCGCTCAACGATCCCGCCGTGCTTCAGGCCAGCATTGCGGGTTGCAGGCAACTCGAAAAAACCTCCGATACCGAATTCACCGCCATCGTCGCGGCCAAGGTCGGTCCCGTGACGGCCACCTTTCGCGGCAGCGTGGTGCTGAGCGAGCTTGATCCGCCGCGCAGCTACACCCTGACCGGGCAAGGGCAGGGCGGGGCCGCCGGGTTTGCCAAGATGGTGGCCCGGGTGACGCTGCAGGACGTGGGTGACGAAACCGTGCTCACGTACACGGCCCACGCCGAAATTGGCGGCAAGCTCGCCAGTGTGGGCAGCCGGCTGGTGCAGACGGTGGCCAAGAAGAACGCGGACGATTTCTTTTCCGCTTTTGCCCGCCATCTGGGCGGGACGGGAGAACGGAAAGACGCATTGGATGACGCTGTGGCGGCCCCTGCGACTGTGGGCGGCCCAGGGCGGGTGGCCTCACCCACCGTTGTGGCATCGGGCGTTTGTGGTCCGCTGTCGTCTCCGGTGCCTGCGTGGCTGGTGCTGTTCACGACCGGCCTCGGCTTCGCGCTGGGTTATTGCGTCGCGTTGCTGCGCTGATTTTGGGCGCACCAAAAAAAACGCCGGCATCGGCCGGCGTTGAATTTCGTGCATCTCTGGGGACGCTGGATGTCTGTTATTCGGGTTGAAGTGTCTCCTCGGTCCTCTCGCGTTGCGACATCCGGACGGAGCCAGAGGTCGGCGAGTGGGCCCATTCTAGGCAGGCGCACCGCTTGTGTGCATAGGGACTTACCCGGGCTTGCCGGGATGATGCGTGGCGCCAGGGTTCAGGTGCCGGACAGGATCCAGCGAGCGGCCTTCTCGGCCATCATCAGCACTGGGCTGTTGGTGTTGCCGCTGGTGATCGTGGGCATGGCGCCGGCGTCCACCACGCGCAGGCCGGCAATCCGCCCGCCCCGTCCGTCGCGCACGCGCAGGTGGCTGTCGAGCACGGCGTGCGGGTCGCCGTCGCGGCCCATGGCGGTGGTGCCTACCGGGTGGAAGATGGTGGTGGCGATGTCGCCGGCCAGTTTGGCCAGTTCCTCGTCGCTCTGGTACTGTACGCCGGGGCGGAACTCCTCCGGCCGGTAGGGCGCCAGCGCCGGCTGGGCCACGATGTGCCGCGTCAGTCGCAGGCTGTCGGCCGCGACCTGTCGGTCCTCTGGCGTGGACAGGTAATTCGGTGCGATGGCCGGTGCGTCCTCGAAACGCGGGCTGGTGATCTGCACCGTGCCCCGGCTGGTCGGGTTGAGGTTGCACACGCTGGCCGTGAAGGCCGGGAAGGCGTGCAGCGGTTCGCCGAAGGCGTCCAGGCTCAGGGGCTGCACGTGGTATTCGACGTTGGGCCAGGCGTGCGCGGGCGAACTGCGTGTGAAGGCGCCGAGCTGGCTCGGGGCCATGCTCATGGGCCCGCTGCGTTTGAACGCGTATTCCAGCCCGATGCGGGCCTTGCCCCAGAGCGAGCTGGCCAGGGTGTTGAGCGTCTTGACGCCTTGGACCTTGAACACGGCGCGGATCTGCAGGTGGTCCTGCAGGTTGCCACCCACGCCGGGCAGGTCGGCCTGCACCGCGATGCCGTGCCGCTGCAGCAGCGCGCCGGGACCGATGCCCGAGAGCTGCAGGATCTGCGGCGAGCCGATCGAGCCCGCGCTCAGGACCACCTCGCGGGTGGCGCGCACCGTCACCGCCTGTCCGTCGCGCACGACTTCGGCACCGGTGCAGCGCATCGTGCCATCGGGGACGGTTTCCAGCAGCAGGCGTTTGACCTGTGCACCGGTCCAGACGGTGAGGTTGGCGCGCTGGCGCACCGGACGCAGGAAGGCCTTGGCCGCGTTCCAGCGCCAGCCGGCTTTCTGGTTGACTTCGAAGTAGCCCACGCCCTCGTTGTTGCCGGTGTTGAAGTCGGGGCTCGCCGGGATGCCGGCCTGCTGGGCGGCGGCGGCGAAGGCGTCCAGGATGTCCCAGCGCAGGCGCTGCTTTTCGACACGCCACTCGCCGGTGCTGCCGACCTGTCCGTTGCCGTGCAGGGCCGCGAAGGCGGGGTTGCCCATGCCCTCGTTGCGGACGTCGAGGCGGTAATGGTCCTCATGGGCCATGAAGTCGGGCAGGCTGTTGGCCCAGTTCCAGGCGTCGTCGCCGGTGAGCTGCGCCCACTGGTCGTAGTCGCGCGACTGGCCGCGCATGTAGATCATGCCGTTGATGCTGCTGCAGCCGCCCAGCGTGCGTCCGCGCGGGTAGCGCAGGCGCCGCCCGTTGAGGCCGGCGTCGGGCTCGGTCTGGTAGAGCCAGTCGGTGCGCGGGTTGCCGATGCAGTAGAGGTAGCCCACCGGAATGTGGATCCAGTGGTAGTTGTCGGGCGGCCCTGCTTCCAGCAGCAGCACCCGGCGTGCGGGGTCGGCGCTGAGGCGGTTGGCCAGCAGGCAGCCGGCGGTGCCGGCGCCCACGACGATGTAATCGAACGTCGTGCCGCTCATGCTGCGATCCTTTGTGAGAGCAGATCCATTGCGAACGAAGGGCTTGGTCTGTGGGCCACCGCGGAACCGGCTTTACCGGGCCGCTGGTGGCGTCCCCCTTGGGGGAAGACGGCCAGCAGGCCGGCTCAGGGGGTTACTTAGATACGGGCATGGCGAACTCGGCGCCCTTGGCGATGCTCTCGGGCCAGCGCTGCATCACGCTCTTCTGCTTGGTGTAGAAGCGCACACCCTCTTCGCCGTAGGCGTGCATGTCGCCGAACAGCGAGCGCTTCCAGCCACCGAAGCCGTGCCAGGCCATGGGCACGGGGATGGGCACGTTGATGCCCACCATGCCGACCTGGATGCGGCGGGCGAACTCGCGCGCCACGTTGCCGTCGCGGGTGAAGCAGGCCGTGCCGTTGCCGAACTCGTGGTCGTTGATGAGCTTGACGGCTTCGCCGAAGTCCTTCACGCGCACGCAGGCCAGCACCGGGCCGAAGATCTCTTCCTTGTAGATCTTCATCTCGGGCGTGACGTGGTCGAACACCGTGCCGCCCAGCCAGAAGCCGTTGTCGCAACCGGCGCCGGCGGTCTTGCCGTCGAAGCCGCGGCCGTCGACCAGCAACTGCGCGCCTTCCTGGACGCCGGATTCGATGTAGCCGGTGATGCGCTTGCGGGCGATGTCGGTGACGATGGGGCCCATCTCGGCGGCCAGGTTCGTGCCGTCGAGCACCTTGAGCGCTTTGGTGCGTTCCACCAGCTTGGGCATGACCTTGTCGGCCGCGTCGCCCACGAACACCGCCACGCTGATGGCCATGCAGCGCTCGCCGGCCGAGCCGAAGGCCGCGCCGATGAGTGCGTCCACCACCTGGTCGATGTCGGCATCGGGCATCACCACCATGTGGTTCTTGGCGCCACCCAGGGCCTGCACGCGCTTGCCGTGGCGTGCGCCGGTCTCGTAGATGTAGTTGGCGATCGGGGTGGAGCCCACGAAGCTCACCGCCTTCACGTCGGGGTGGTCGAGCAACGCGTCCACCGCCTCCTTGTCGCCCTGGACCACGTTGAACACGCCATCGGGCAGGCCGGCCTTCTTGAGCAGTTCGGCCATGAACAGCGAGGGCGTGGGGTCGATCGGGCTGGGCTTGAGCACGAAGGTGTTGCCGCAGGCGATGGCCACCGGGAACATCCACATCGGCACCATCACGGGGAAGTTGAACGGCGTGATGCCGGCCACCACACCCAGCGGCTGGCGCATGGTCCAGTTGTCGATGTTGGTGGAAACCTGCTCGGTGTAGTCGCCCTTGAGCAGTTGCGGGATGCCGGTGGCGAATTCCACGATCTCGATGCCGCGCGTGACCTCGCCCTGCGCGTCGGTGAAGACCTTGCCGTGCTCGGCCGTGATCATGCGGGCCAGGTCGTCGCGGTGCTGGTTGAGCAGTTCCAGGTACTTGAACATCACGCGCGAGCGGCGCAGCGGGGAGGTGTCGGCCCAGGCCGGAAAGGCGGCCTGCGCGGCCGCCACGGCGGCGTTGACCTCGGCCGCGCTGGCCAGGGCCACGCGGCCGGTGACGGCGCCGGTGGCGGGGTTGAAGACGTCCTGTTCGCGCCCGGAGGCCCCCGCGACGGCTTGGCCGCGAACGTGGTGGGCGATGCTGGCAATATTCGTTTGGCTCATGGCTTGTATCCGTATGAAGGGGGGGATGCTGTGAATCTATGCGAAATCCTGCCTTTTGACCACTGAGGATTTCTTGACATTGACATAAATAAATCTAATATCAAAGAGATGGACATCACCCACTTGCGTGTATTCACCACCGTGGCGCGGGAAGGCAGCCTGTCCCGTGCGGCGGGCAAGCTTCACCTGACGCAGCCGGCCGTGAGCCTGCAGCTCAAGGCCCTGCAGGAGCGGCTCAACCTGCGCCTGTTCGAGCGCACGCCGCGCGGCATGCGCCTCACCCCCGACGGCGCGGCGCTGTTGCCCCTGGCCGACAAGGTGCTGGAGGCGCAGCGCGAGTTCGTCGGGGCCGCCCAGCGGCTGCACACCCAGGTGCGTGGTACGCTGGGCATCGGCACCATCCTCGATCCCGAGTTCACCCGCCTCGGCGCCTTTCTCAAGGAACTGGTGGAGTCGGCGCCGCACCTGCAGACCGTGCTGCGCCAGGGCATGAGCGGCGAGGTATTGGCGCGCCTGGAAGCGGGCGAGCTCGATGTCGGCTTCTACCTGGGCGATCCGAACGGGGAACGGCAAGGCGCGCCCTTTCGCTCCCGAGCGCTCACGCCCTTCACCTACCGGGTGCTGGCGCCGGCCGGCTGGGGGCCGCAGGTGCTGGGCCAGGACTGGCGGGGGTTGGCCGAACTGCCCTGGATCGAGACGCCCGCCGCCTCGGCCCACCACCGCCTGCTCACCGGCGCCTTGGTCCCGCTGGGTCTGTCGGTGCGCCGCGTGGCGCAGGTCGATCAGGAAGCGTCCATGCTGGATCTGGTGCGCTCGGGCGTGGGTCTGAGCCTGGTGCGCGACTCCGTGGCCATCCGTGAGGCGCAGGCGCGCGGGCTGGTGGTGGCCGATCGCGTGCAACTCGACTGCGTGCTGCGTTTCGTGTGCCTGGCGCACAGGGCCGACGAGCCCGCCATCGCCGCGGCCTGGGCGGCACTGGAGAAGGTGTGGGGTTGAGGTCGAAGGGGCATCCCGGTCAGGAGAGCGTGCGGCAGAGGCTGCCCGAGGCCTGCCAGTTGGCCAGGGGCTGGGCGAGGTCGATGCCGCGCCGCACGGCGGTCATTTCGGCCACGATGCTCACCGCGATCTCGGGGGGGGTGAGGCCGCCCAGACGCAGGCCCACCGGGCCGCGCAGGCACGCCACCTGCTCGGGCGTGACGTCAAACGCCAGCAGGCGCGCGCGCCGGCGTTCGTTGTTGGTTCGCGAGCCCAGCGCGCCCACGTAGAAGGCGGGGGTGCGCAAGGCCTCCATGAGCGCGAGGTCGTCGAGCTTGGGGTCGTGCGTCAGGGCCACCACGGCGCTGTTGCGGTCCAGTTGCATGGCCTGCACCAGGTCGTCGGGCATCTGGGTGGACAGGGTGACGGCGGGCAGCCCGTCCCAGCCTTCGTGGTATTCCTCGCGTGGCTCGCAGACCGTGACCTGGTAGTCCAGCATCATGGCCATGTTCGCAAGGTAGCGCGACAGTTGCCCGCCACCGATGACGAGCAGGCGCAGACGCGGGCCGTGGGTGGTGATGAGGGTGTGGCCATCGAAGCGCACCGCCACGTCGCCCCCGGTGGCGGGGTGCAGCGTCACCCGACCGGTCGGCAGGTCCAGGTGACGCTCCACGCGGCGGTGGCGTTCCACGCTGGCCAGCAGCTCGCGCAGGGGGGCGGCATCGGTCAGGGGTTCGAGCACCAGTTGCACCGAGCCCCCGCAGGGCAGGCCGAAGCGCTGGGCCTCCTCGGCCGTCTGCCCGTACACCGTGACCTCGGGCTTGAGGGGGGCGAGGTCACCGCCGGCCACGCGGGCGATGAGGTCGTCCTCGATGCAGCCGCCGGAAACCGAGCCCGCCACCTGGCCGTCGCCGCGGATGACCATGAGTGAACCCGGCGGCCGGGGCGCTGAGCCCCAGGTGCGCACGACGGTGCCCAGCACCACGCGGTGGCCGCGCTCCAGCCATTCGCAGGCGGTGCGGATCACGTCGATGTCGATGCTGTCCATGCGCGTGCCGTGCTCCGGGCCGGGTGCGTCAGGTCAGGGCCAGGGCCAGCTGCGGGAAGAAGGCGATCACCGCCAGCACCAGCAGCATGATGCCGACGAACGGGAGGGTGCCGGCGAAGATGGATTCGACCGACACCTTGGGGTCGTTGAGCGTGGCCTTGACGGTGAAGATCGAGATGCCGAACGGCGGCGTGAGCAAGCCGATCTCGACGGCGATCACCGTGACGATGCCGAAATGGATCAGGTTGAAGCCGAGGTCGGCCGCGATGGGCACGGCCACCGGCGTCATGATCAGGAGGATGGAGCTGGAGTCCAGGATCATGCCGAGGAAGATGACGATGGCCACGTACAGCAGCAGGAAGCCGTAGGGACCGAGGCCGGCGTCCTGGACCAGTTCGCTGATGGCCACGGGCACGCCGGCGACCGACAGCATGCGGCTGTAGAAGCCGGCGGCCACGAGCAGGATCAGGATGCCGACCGACACACTGCCGGTTTCGTGCAGCACGCGCCAGAGCCGCTGGCCGTTCAGGCTGCGGCGCATGACGGCAATGACCAAGGCACCGAAGGCCCCGACGCCTCCGGCTTCGGTGGGGGTGAAGAAGCCCGAGTACAGGCCGCCGAGCACCAGCAGCACCAGCGCCGAAATGGGAAGCAGCTTGCCCAGCAGTTCCGCAGTGGTGAACAACTGGCCTGCGCTGCGTGCGAGTGCCGATTCGTGCCGGTCCTTGAGGTTGTAGACCATGCCGGGGGCGAAGCGGGCCAGCAGGAGGATCATGGCGGCGAACGCCAGCGCCAGCAGCAGGCCAGGCAGGAGGCCGGCAATGAACAGCGTGCCGATGGACTGCTCGGCGAGCACGCCGTAGATGATGAGCAGCAGGCTGGGCGGGATCATCATGCCCAGCACGGAACTGCCGGCCACGGTGCCGGCCGCAAACGCCGTGCGGTAACCGTGGCGCACCATTTCCGGCACCGCCACGCGGGTGAACACGGCGGCCGAGGCGATGGACACGCCGGTGACGGCGGCGAACACGGTGTTGGCGGCCACCGTGCCCACACCCAGTCCGCCGCGCAGCCGGCGCAGCAGGGCTTCGGCCACGTCAAAGGTGTCCTTGCCCACGTTCGATATGCTGACCAGCAGGCCCATGAGGACGAACAGCGGGATGGTGGCGAAGATGTAGTCCGCCACGCCGTTGTAGGCGGAAAGGTACATCATGCGCATGGCCATTTCCATGTCTTCGCGCATCAGCCAGATGCCCGAAAAGCCGATGGCGATCAGGGCCACGGCGATGTGAACGCCGAGCAGGACGAACACGACGAGCGCTCCGATGAGCAGCATGCTCAGGGTCAATTCGCTCATAGGGACGCCCCACGCACGGTCGGTTGGTTTTTCAGCAGGGCCGGCAGGCACAGCAGATAGGCCAGTGCGGCCATTACGGAGCCGATCACCAGCAGCCCTCGGAAGGGCCAGGTCGGAATCATGTAGACGCCCTGTACCCCGAAGTATTCGTCGCTGTTCCACGACTGCAGCCACTCGGGCCAGGAAATGTAGGCCAGCGTCAGGAAGACCAGGGCGGCCAGAAAGGCGAACAGCACCTCCAACGCCACCACGCTGCGCGGCGACCAACGCTGCAGGATCTTGAGCAGGAAGTCGCTGCGCGTCATCTTGCCGGAGCCGATGGCCGCGGCGAGTTGAAGAAACACGATGGCGACCACGGAGCGGGCGGAAAATTCGGCCACACCGGTGATGGGCCGATCCAGGAAGTTGCGTCCGACCACGTCGGCCACCACCAGCAGCATGATGCCGAAGATCCAGACCGTGCCGATGGCCGCCAGCACGTTGAACAGGGTTTGCATGGGATGGTCTGGCGCCAGGGGCGGTCCGGCATCCAGGTCCATGTTGTCAGAGTCGTGGTTCACAGATCGCCTGGGGTGGTGGGAGAGGTGGAAAGTCCTGTGGCAGCGTGCGTCAAAAGAAGGCCGCGTGCCGTCCGGTGGGACCGCACGCGGCGCATCCGGCGCGGATCAGCGGGCCGCCGCGTCCCAGTCGCGCAGGGGCTTGATGCCACGGGCGCGCAGTTCGTCGAAGTAGGCCTTGAGCACGGCCTTGCCCTGGTCGCCGTTGGACTGCAGCCACGGGCCGACGATGTCGGGCAGGCTGTTGACCCAGCGGGTCTTCTCGGCCTGGGGCAGATCGGAGATCTGCAGGCCGGCGGCCTTCATGGTGGTCAGCGCCGATTCGGCGGTCTTGGTCACGTGCTTGCCGTGTGCGGCCGAGGTCGCCTTGCCGGCGGCCAGGATGGCGTCCTGAACCTCCTTGGGCAGGCCGTCGAAGAAGCGTTTGTTGGCGGCGACGCTGCCGAAGTACATCGAGCCGATGCCGACGCGCGTGAGGTGCTTGGCCACCTCGTAGACGCGGGCCGGACCGATGCCGCTGGCAAACGACAGGGCGCCGTCGGTCACGCCGGTCTGGATGTTGGTGTAGTAGGTGGTCAATGCGCCGTCGACCGGGGTGGCACCGGTGTTGCGCAGCCAGTTGGCCGAACTGCCGGGGGCATTGATGCGGCGGTTCTGGATGCTTTGCAGGCTTTGCACCGGGAAGGTGGCGTAGATGTCGTAGCTGTCGGTGATGAGCGACGACAGGGGAACCATGTTCTGTGCGTTCCAGCTGTTGCGCAGTGCCGGCAGTTCCGCGTTGAGCTTGTCGAAGATCTCGATCAGTGCTTCGTGGTTGGTGGTCGCAAAGGGCGTGAAGTAGGTCACGTTCTGCAGCGGCATGGCCGAGCTTTCCCAGACCGTGCCGACCATGCCGATGTCGACGATGCCGTCGCGCACGGCGGCGCGGGTGTCGGTGAACTTGTAGAGCGTGCCGCCGTAGCTCTCGCGCCAGCGCACCTCGTACTTGTTGCCGTTGGCCTTGAGGATGCGGTCCACCTCGGGCTGGAACACCTCTTTCATGGCCCAGGCCCAGATGTTGGTGGTCGGGTGGCTGGACCCGATGTTGATGGTGACGCGCTGCTGTGCCAGCGCGCTGGTGGCGGCCAGGGTGGTGCCCAGTGCAACCATGCCCGCCACGACGAATTTCTTCAGTTTCATGCTATCTCCTCTTTTGCTATCGGCTGGTCAGCAGCCGGACTGGTGTTTTGCCGGTGGGTACCGGCTGCGGAATCGGGAACCATGAATTCAGGTGTCTGCAAGGGCCGATTTTTCGGCCGCTGGGTAGTTGAGCTCGATGACGATCCCGTTCGGGTCGTCCAGGAACAGCTGGTGCAGGCCGATGGAAGGCACGGTGCGTTCGCGCGGGGTGATGCCCAGGCGGTTGAGGTGGGCCAGCTTGTCGGCCAGACCGGTGGCGAAAAAGGCCACGTGGTCCAGCGAGCCACCGCCTTGCAGAGTGCTTTCGTCGCGGTCGCCCAGGTACTGCTTGAGGCCTTCGGGGTCGTTGCGGTCGATGCCGATGATGTGGACCACCGCGTTGTAGGGGTTGGCGGTGTCGCCCGCGTAGATCCACAGGCCAGGGAAGGGGAAGTCCGGGCGCGGGCCGACCTTCAGGCCCAGCACGTCCTCGTAGAAGCGGCGGCTGGCGTCGAGGTCGACGGTGCGGATCGAGAAATGGTTGAGTGACTGGATCATGGTCTCTTACCGTCCTGCGGTTTTTCGCGCGGTGGTGGGGCGGGGGTTCTTCGGCTGGGAAAACATCTCGCGGCTGGCCAGCAGGTAGCCGCGGACGCGGTCGCGCACCAGGGCTTCGTCGAAGTAGGCGCCGGGCGCCTCTTCGCTGTGAACGACCTGTCCATAGATCCAGTGCCGCATGCTGATGTAGAAGAAGCCCCCGTGCAGGCCCATGAGCAGTTCCCGTTCACGCTGGGTCGGTTTGGCGCGGCTGTTGATGCCTCTGAACAGCCGGGTTTCACGGATCAGGCGCGGAAACAGGCGTTCGCGCAGCAGACCGAAGAAGCGATCGGTGATGGTGTGGTCCATCAGGCCGGAGAACACCAGGATGCGAACGAAATCGTGCGTGAGCGTGGTGTTGATGTAGTCGTGGTAGAAGCGCGTGAGCTTGTCCTCGGGGGGGGTGTTTCTGTCGTCGAGCCAGGCCTCCCATTCCGGGTTCCAGCGGCCCTCGAACACCTCCAGGTAGACCCGGTCGATCAGCGCCTGCTTGGTAGGGAAATAGTGGTACAGCAGCGCGTGCGTCACGCCAATGCTGCGCGCGAGGTCGCGCAACTGGCCATCGAAGCCATGCAGCGCGAAGAACTGGATGGCGCCGTCCAGAATCTGGCGTTCCCGTTCGGCCACGCCCATCCGGCGCCGCACGGGGGCGTGCGATGGCTCCCCGGTGCGTGCATCAGGGTTTGTCTGGATAGGGCTTCTATTTACCAATCGGTCAACCATGGCTACCATTGTCAACCGACTGGTAAACAACAGCATCCGTGAAAACCCGAGGATTCAAGCCATGGAACTGACAGGCGACATACTCATAGCCGCACCGCGCGACAAGGTCTGGGCCGCGATCAACAACCCCGACGTCCTGGTGCGCTGCATCCCGGGCTGCGAGAACATCGAGGTCGTGAGCCCGACCGAGAAGCACGTGCGCGTGCTGGTGCGGGTCGGCCCGGTGCGTGCCCGTTTCGTGGGCAAGATCCGCATGGAGCAGGTCCGGCCCGACCAGGGCTGCGTGCTGCATTTCGAAGGCTCGGGCGGCGCTGCCGGCATGGCCAGCGGCCAGTCCAGCGTCGAACTTGCCGATGAAGCCGGCGGCACCCGGCTGCGCTACACCGCGCAGGCGGCCGTGGGGGGCAAACTCGGCCAGATCGGCGGGCGCATGATGGACGCGGCGGCCAAGCAGATGGCCGACCAGTTCTTCACCGCCCTGAACCAGCAGATGGGCGCTGGGCCTGCCGCCGAGGCGGGTGCTGCGGCGGCCCCGTCGTCATCGGCCGCGGTCACCACGACCACCACGGTGCATGCGCCTGCCGCAGCAGCGTCTTCCGCCTCGTCCCTGTCAGGCGAGTGGGTGCGCGTGCTGTGGTTCGTGCTGGGCGCCGCATCCACCGGCTTCGGCGTCTGGATCGCCACCCGGCTGGCCCAATGAGGAGCATGCCGTGAAAGCCGCCGAATTCGACTACGTCAAGCCGACCACGATAGACCAGGTCTTCGCGCTGCTGCAGGAGTACGGCGACGAGGCCCGCCTTCTGGCCGGCGGCCAGACCCTGCTGGCCACGTTGGGCATGCGCCTGTCGGAGCCTTCGTTGGTGATCGACATCACCGGCATCGAATCGCTGCGCGGCATCGGCGTGCACGGCGATGTGCTGCGCATCGGTGCCCTGACCACCCACAGCGAGATCGAGGCCTCGGCCCTGGTGGCGCAGCACGCGCCGCTGCTGAGCCAGGCGGTGGGGCACATCGCGCACCGGGCGATCCGCAACGCCGGCACCTGGGGCGGCTCCATCGCCTACGCCGACCCGGCCGCCGAATGGCCGACCTGCCTGCTGGCCCTGGAGGGCACCGTGATCGTGCGCGGCCCGGCGGGCGAGCGCCGCATCGCGGCCGACGACTTTTTCGTCGATCTCTACACCACGGCGCTCCAGCCCGACGAGGTGCTGGTGGCCTGCGAGCTGCCGGTGGCCCGGCCCGACAGCTGGTACGGCTTTTCGGAGCTGGCGCGCCGCCACGGCGACTACGCCATCGTCGGCCTGGCGGCGGCGGCCCGCCGCACGCCCCAGGGTTTGGAGCAGGTGCGTCTGGTCTATCTGGGGGTGGGGGCGGTGCCGCTGCGCGCGCGCCAGACCGAAACCCTGCTGCAGGGCAAGGCGCTCGACGCGGCCACCATTGCGCAGGCCGTCGCCAGCGCCCGCAGCGAACTCGACCCCCTGCCCGACCTGACCAACTCGCCGCAGACCAAGCGCCACCTGGCGGGCGTGCTGCTGGAGCGCTTGCTGCAGTCGGCGCAGTCCTGACCCCATCGAAAGGACGATTTCATGGCAGACCTTCACACCATCCGGCTTGCCGTCAATGGCGAGCAGCACCAGTGCAGCGTGGCCCCGCGCGAGCACCTGGTCGACTTCCTGCGCGAGCGGCTCGGCCTCAAGGGCACCCACCTGGGCTGCGAGCACGGCGTCTGCGGCGCCTGCACCGTCGAGGTCAACGGCCGCATCGTGCGCGGCTGCCTGACGCTGGCTGTCCAAGCCGACGGCGGGCGGGTCCAGACCATCGAGGGCCTGAGCAAGACCGGCGTGATCCGCGACCTGCAGGACGCCTTCGTGCAGCACAACGCCCTGCAGTGCGGTTTCTGCACCTCGGGCATGCTGATGGCCGCCAAGGAGCTGGTCGAGCAGCGTCCGGACGCCAGCCGCGCAGAGGTGCGCGAGTGGATCTCCGGCAACTACTGCCGCTGCACCGGCTACCACGCCATCGTCGACGCGATCTGCGCCGTGCTGCAGCAGCGCCGCTCGGCGGTACCCCAGGCACAGGAGGCCTCCGCATGAAACGCGACATCGTCAACCTCGAACCCGGCGCCGACACCCCCGTGGTGCTCGCGCCCGTGACCGAAGACCCGCGCTACATCGGCCAGGCCGTGCCCCGCCACGGCGTCGTGCGCCTCACGCAGGGTCAGGGCGTCTACGTGGACGACATCGAACTGCCCCGCATGGCGCACGTGGTGTTCTGGCGCAGCCCGGTGGCGCATGCGCGCATCCTGCGCGTCAACGGCGACTACGCCCGGCGCATGCCCGGCGTGCTGACGGTGGCCGACGGCCACGACCTGGCCAAGGTCTGCAAGCCCTGGGTCGCCACGCTGGGTCACCTGGCCGGCATGAAGTCGGCGCCGCAGTACCCGCTGGCGGTGGACCGTGCCTGCTGGCAGGGCGAGCCCGTGGTGGCCGTGGTGGCCGAGACGCGCGCGCAGGCCGAGGACGCCCTGGCCTACCTGCAGGTGGAGTGGGAGGAACTGCCCGCCCTGACCGACATGGAGAAGGCCCTCGACCCCGCCACCCCGGTGCTGCACCCGGAGCTGGGCGACAACCTGTGCTTCACGCGCAGCCTCGACACCGGCGGCGTGGACGACGCCTTCGCGCGCGCCGACGTGGTGGCCGAGACCACCTTCGAATTCGGCCGCCACACCGGCGTCACGCTGGAGCCGCGCTGTCAGATCGCCGACTGGAACCCGGCCGAGCAGCGCCTGACCGTCTACCACTCGCAGCAGGCCCCGCACATGATGCAGGACCTGTATTCACGCCAGTTCGACCTGCCGTATTCCGCCGTGCGCGTGGTCTGCAAGGACGTGGGCGGCTCCTTCGGCATCAAGGTGCACGCCTACCCGGACGACTTCGCCACCGTGGCGCTGTCGATCCTGCTCGGGCGCCCGGTCAAGTTCGTGGCCGACCGGCTCGAATCCTTCACCAGCGACATCCACGCGCGCCACCACCGCGTCAAGGGCCGCATCGCCGCGACGAAGGAAGGCGACATCCTGGCCTTCGAGATCGACGACCTCACCGGCATCGGCCCCTACTCGATGTTCCCGCGCACCAGCGCCATCGAGGGCAACCAGGTGGTCAACCTGGTGGGTGGCCCGTACAAGCACAAGGCGTACCGCGCCAAGCTCGACGTGGTGTTCCAGAACAAGACACCTACCTGCCAGTACCGCGGCGTGGGCCACCCGATCGCCTGTGCCGTGACCGAGGGCTTGGTGGACCTGGCCGCGCAGAAGCTGGGCATGGACCCGCTCGTGCTGCGCCAGCGCAACGTGATCCCCGACAACGCCTACCCGGCCACCGGGGCTTCCGGCATCAAGCTCGAAATCCTCTCGCACGAGGCCTGCCTGGAGAAGATCCAGCACCTCATGAACTACCAGGCGCTGCGCGCCGAGCAGACTGTGCTGCGCAAGCAGGGCATCTACCGCGGCATCGGCTTTGCCACGCTGATCGAGCTGACCAACCCGAGCGCGGCCTTCTATGGTGTCGGCGGGGCGCGCATCGCCTCGCAGGACGGCGCGACCGTGCGCCTGGACCCGACGGGCGTGGTCACCGTGCTGATCGGCGTGGGCGAGCAGGGGCAGGGCACCGAGGGCATCTATACCCAGATCGTGGCCGACGCGGTGGGGGTGGATATCGGCAAGGTGCGCATCGTCACCGGCGACACCGACGTCACGCCCTACGGCGGGGGCACCTGGGCCTCGCGCGGTGCGGGCATCGGCGGCGAGGCCGTGCTGCTGGCCGGGCAGGCGCTGCGTGCCAACATCATCGCGGTGGCCGCTGCCATCCTTCAGCGCGACGGTGCCGGCCTGGCCGTGCGGCGTGGCGCCGTGGTGGACGCCGCCACCGGCGAGCACGTGCTGCCGCTGGAGGAGGTGGGGCGCGTGGCCTACTTCCGCACCGACACGCTGCCCAGGGACTTCACGCCCGAGCTCATGGTCACGCGCCACTACGTGCAGCGCGACTACCCCTTCATTTTCACCAACGGCGTGCAGGCCTCCTATGTCGAAGTCGACATGGATACCGGCTTCGTCAAGCTGCTCAAGCACTGGGCGGTGGAGGACTGTGGGCGCGTGCTCAACCCCATGCTGGTCGACGAGCAGATGCGCGGCGCCATCGTGCAGGGCATTGGCGGCGCGATGTTCGAGGAGTGCCTGTACGACGACCGCGGCCTCATGCTCAACGCCAGCATGGCCGACTACCTGGTGCCGATGTCGGCCGAGATGCCCGACATCGAGGTGGCCCACGTCGAGACCCCGACCGCCAGCTCCAAGCTGGGGGCCAAGGGCGCGGGCGAGGCCGGTACCGCCGGTGCGCCGGCGGCGGTGATGAACGCCATCAACGACGCGCTGGCGCCGTTCGGCACCCACGTGTTCTCGCAGCCGTTCACGCCCGAGAAAATCCTCAAGGCCCTGGGCAAGGTGTCCTGAGCCGTTTGGGGGCCGGACCCGGTAACATCCCGGCATGGCATCGACCCCCGGCGGCGTCGGACTGGACGACCGCATCAACGCGCTGGTGGCCCCGGTCTCCGACGGGGTCGCGGGTTGGGTCTTTGCCAGCGTCCCGGTGGCCGGCACCAGCGTGCCCCTGATCGTTGGCTGGCTGATCGTGGCCGGCGTGGTGTTCACGGTCCGCTTCGGCTTCATCCAGTGGCGCGGCTTCCGGCACGCTCTGCACCTCACCCGCGGGGACTACACCGACCCGCAACGCCAAGGCCCGGGGGAGACCACGCACTTCCAGGCGCTGACCATGGCGCTGTCGGGCACCGTGGGGCTGGGCAACATCGCCGGCGTGGCGGTGGCGGTGAGCCTGGGCGGCCCGGGGGCGACGTTCTGGATGATCGTGGCCGGCCTGCTGGGCATGGTCACCAAGTTCACCGAGTGCGTGCTGGGGGTCAAGTACCGCCGCCACCACGCCGACGGCACCGTCTCGGGCGGGCCCATGCACTACCTCTCCAGGGGGTTGGCCGAGCGGGGCAGGCCCCGGCTGGGGCGGGCCCTGGCCGCCATCTTCGCGGTGTGCTGCGTGGGCGGTGCCTTCGGGGGCGGCAACATGTTCCAGGCCAACCAGGCCTTCGGTCAGGTCATGGGGGTGCTGGGCGGCGACGCCGGTCCGTTGGCCGGGCGCGGCTGGCTGTTCGGCCTGTTGCTGGCCGGGGTTCTGGCCGTCGTGGTGGTGGGTGGGGCGCAGTCGATTGCGCGCACCACCTCGCGCCTGGTGCCGCTGATGGCGGCGATCTATCTGGGCGGTGCGCTGGTGGTGCTGGCGGTGCATGTCGACCGCATCCCCTGGGCCCTGGGCCAGATCGTCCTGGGTGCCTTTACGCCGGAGGGCGTGGCCGGCGGTGCCATCGGCGCGCTGATCCAGGGTTTCAAGCGCGCCGCGTTCTCAAACGAGGCGGGGATCGGGTCGGCGGCCATCGCGCACTCGACGGTGCGCACCCACGAGCCGGTCAGTGAGGGCTACGTGGCCTTGCTGGAACCCTTTATCGACACGGTGGTGATCTGCACCACGACGGCACTGGTCATCGTCATCACCGGCAGCCTGGCGTCCGACCTCACGGGCGTGCAACTCACCTCGGCGGCGTTTGGCAGCGTGATCGCCTGGTTCCCCCTGGTGCTGGCCGTGGCGGTGGTGCTGTTCGCGTTTTCCACCATGGTCACCTGGTTCTACTACGGCCTCAAGAGCTGGACCTACCTGCTGGGCCGGGCGCGCTGGGTGGTGGGCATCTACCAGGCGCTGTTTCTGGCTTGCGTGGTGCTGGGCTCAAGCACCCATCTGGGGCCGGTGATCGATTTTTCGGACGCCATGATCTTCATCATGGCGATCCCGAACGTGATCGGCCTGTACCTGCTGATGCCCGTCGTCAGGCATGAACTGGCGGCCTACGAGGAGCGCCGCCGCACCGGTGAGGTGCGCAGCCACCGCCGGGGCACCCAGGCGGTTCAGCGGCCCGGCATCCGGTAGGCGGCGAGCTCGCCCTCCAGTCGTCCCGCGCCCTGGGGGTGGGACGCGGTCCGTTCCTGAACCCGCTTGACCAGGGGCAGGCCGGCCGAGGGGCTGGTCCAGCGTGTCTCGATCTCGCCCATCTTGTCGTTGCGGACCACGATGCGGTAGCTCGGGAAGCGGCCCGCCTTCACCTGCAGGTACTCGTAGGCCTCGACCTCCCAGACCAGTTCCAGCGGGATCTTCTGCTGTGTGGCAGGCACCGTCATGGTGTGGCGGGAGGTCCAGGTTTTCCCGACCGACAACGGCCATTCGTAGCTCAGCGGCGGGTCGATGGCGTACAGCACCTGACCGGCCGGGTTGAGGTTGGCGATGATGCCGTAGGTGCCCGGCTGGTGGTACACCGTGCCGGCCTGCGGCGACTCGGCGGTGATGACGCGCGCGCCCTGCCATGTGGCCTCACCGTAGGTCCACTGGACCTGCCCCGTGCCGCTGCCGAAGCTGCCCGAACTTTGGCGGGTGAAGGTCATGGTGGTGCCCGCGGGCGTGTTGAGGTACTGCGCAACGGGTGCGGCCGGTCCGGTGGCGCAGCCACTGGCCAGCAGCATCAGGCCGACGGCCAGTGCGGACAGGGTCGGTATTCGGGTGGGTGTCATGGGGCCTCCTCAAGGGGTGTGTCGGATCGACGCCCTGCAATCTACGCTGGCCGCGCAAAGGGATGTTGATCTGGATCAAGCCGCCCGATGGTGGAGCGCAAGACGGTCTCAGACCCCGGCGACCAACCCGTCGCTGCGGGGGTCGGCCGCACCCTCGATCAGGCCGCCGGGGTGTCGAACCAGGGCCCCGGCATGGCCCATGGTGTCGCTGAATGGCGCGTCGAGCACCTCGACATCGTGACCGGCATCGCGCAAGGCCTGAACCAGATCCGGGTCGAAGCGGTTTTCCAGCTTGAGCGTGGTGGTCACGTCGCCCCAGGTTCTTCCCAGCAGCCAACGCGGCGAAGTCACCGCCTGCTGCAGCGTTTGGCCAAACCGGGCGTACCGGGTGAACACCATGGCCTGGGTTTGGGGCTGCCCTTCCCCGCCCATGGTGCCCAGCGACATGACGCGGCCATCGTCGAACACGGCCAGCGACGGATTGAGGGTGTGAAACGGTTTGCGGCCGGGCTCCAGGGCGTTGAGGGCCGAGGGCTGCAGGGAGAAGCTGGTGCCCCGGTTTTGCCAGGTCACCCCCGTATCGCGCAACACCACCCCCGAGCCGAACTCCCAGTACACGCTCTGGATGAAGCTCACGGCGCGACCTTCGCGGTCGATGGCGCCCATCCAAATGGTGTCGCCGGGCGCGGCAGGGTCGGGCCAGGGCAGCGCGGTGTGGCGGTCGATGTCGGCGGCCAGTTGGTCCAGGCGGCTGGCCGAAAGGTATTCCAGCGGATCGGCGGGCAGGCGCCCAGGGTCTGTGACGAGCCGGTCGCGCACCCTGAAGGCCCGCTTGGTGGCTTCTACCAGCCCGTGGACGTAGTCAAAGCCCTCGGCCGCTTCGGGCGGCAGTCCGAGGCGCTCGAAGATGCCCAGGATCATCAGGGTGGCCAGCCCTTGTGTGGGCGGGGGCAGATTGAAGACTGTGCTGTCGCCCAGCCGGACGGCCAGGGGGGTGACCACCTGGGCATGGTAGGCCGCCAGGTCTGAGGTACGCAGCGGACTGCCCAGGCGCTCCAGTTCCGCGCCCATGGAGGCGGCCAGGCTGCCGCGGTAGAAATCGTCCAGACCGCGTTCGGCCAGGGTGTTCAGTGTCTGCGCCAGCACCGGCTGTCTCAGGATGTGGCCGACATCGGGCGGGGCGCCGTTGACCAGGAAAGCCTCGGCGAATCCGGGGGCCTTGTGCAGGCCCTCCCATTTGCTGCGGGTCAGTGCCGCCTGGCTGGCCGTGACCGCCACCCCGTCCCGGGCATGCCGGATGGCATCGTCCAGCAGGCGCGACAGCGGCAGTGCGTTGCCCCAGCCGCTGGCCACTTCCAGGGCCCGGTTCCAGCCGCCGATGGTTCCCGCCACGGTCAGGGCGGCCTGCGGCCCACGCGGGGGAATGGTGTCCGTGAGCCCGAGGCTGGCGTAGTGCTCGCGCGTGGCCAGGGCGGCGGATGATCCGCAGGCGTCGATCGCCACCGGCGGCTTTCCGGGCTCGTGGATGACCCAGAAGCCATCGCCTCCGATGGCGTTCATGTGCGGGTAGGCCACCGCAATGGTGGCGGCCGCGGCGACCATGGCTTCGACGGCATTGCCGCCATCGCGCAGCACATCCCGGCCGGCCTGTGCGGCCAGGTGGTGGGGGGCGACGAACATGCCACCAAGGGCCGTAAGGGTGTTCAACATAGACAACTGCTCGGTGGAAGAAATCGGTGAGTAGGGGGATCGGCTGGTGGCCTGCAATTTATCAGGACACCAGGCCATAGAACATGCGTGCGGAGGTCAGCGCCAGAAAACCGGCGAACACCTTGCGCAGCAACGGGGCATGCATGGTGTGTGCCATCCGGGCGCCCCAGGGCGTGGTCAGCAGGGTGGCGGGAACGATCAGTGCCAATCCGAGCAGGTTGACGTAACCGATGCTGGCGGGCGGCACGCCGGATGCGCCGAAGCCGTTGATCGCGAAAGCCAGTGCGCCCGGCAGGCTGATGAACATGCCCAGGGCGGCGCCGGTGCCAACCGCCACGTGCATGGGCGTGTTGAAGGCATGCAGCAAGGGCACGCTCAGGGTGCCGCCGCCGATACCCATCAGGGTGGACAGCCCACCGATGGACAGGCCCATGCCCGCTGTGCCGGCAGCCCCTGGCAGGCGTTGTGACAGTCTGGCACCTTCCCGTTGAAAGGCCATGTACAGGGCCACGAGCAAGGCCACCACGGCAAAGACCGCGCTCAGGCTGGCTCCCCCAATGTGGCCAGACAGCACGGAACCCAGCAGCACCCCGACCATGACCGTCGGCACCAGCTTTTTGAGCAGGGTGAAGTCGAGGTTGCCCTTGCGCCAGTGCGCCCTCGCCGACATCACGGAAGTCGGCACGATCGTGGCCAGCGACGTGCCGACGGCCACATGCATGCGCACCGACTCGTCCAGCTGCAGCAGCGTGAAGACGTGATAGAGCACGGGCACAATGACGATGCCTCCCCCCACCCCGAGCATGCCCGCCAGCATGCCGGCCACCATTCCGGTGGCCAGCAGCGCAGCAGCGAGCGCCACGATCCAGGCCAGGCTGTATCCGTCAAGCAGAGCCATGTGTCACCAGCCGATGGCTTTGGGCAGCCAGGTCGCAAAGGGCGGGTACACGAACACCATGGCCAGCGCCACCATCTGAAGCAGGACGAAGGGGACGGCGCCCATGTAGATGTCGCGGATCGTGATGCCGGGAGGCGCCACACCCTTGAGGAAGAACAGGGCCCAGCCAAACGGTGGTGTCAGGAAGGACATCTGCAGGTTCATGGCAACCAGAACCGCGAGCCACACCATGTCGGTGCCGTAACCCAGGAACACCGGCAGGAACATCGGCAGGGCGATGTAGGAGATCTCGATCCACTCAAGAAAGAACCCCAGCACGAACAGCAGCAGCATCAGGAACAGCAAGGCGCCGGTTTCGCCGCCGGGAACGAGGGAAAAGAGTCCATGCACCATGCCTTCGCCGCCCAGTCCCCGGAAGGCCAGGGCAAAAGGCTGGGCGCACAGCAGGATGAAGAACACCATGGCGGTGATGGTCAGCGTGCTGTGCAGCGTTTCCTTGAGCAGCGAGCCGCTCATGCGGCGGGCGCCGAGGGCGATGAGCACGCTGCCCAGCGCGCCCATGGAAGCCGCTTCGGTCGGTGCGGCGATGCCCCCGATGATGGAGCCCAGCACCGCCACCACCAGCAGCAGCGGCGGTGCCACGGTCCGCAGCATGTCCCTGAACAGGGAGCCCGAACCGCTGCGCGCCCGCTCTTCCGCAGGAATGGCCGGCACCCATTCGGGTCGGACCATGCCCAGCACCAGCAGGTAGACCACGTAAACTGCCGCCAGCACCAGTCCTGGAATGAAGGCCGCAGCGAACAGGGTGCCCACCGATTCACCGACGATCTCGGACAGCAGGATCAGCACCAGGCTGGGCGGAATGATCTGGCCCAGGGTGCCCGAAGCACAGATGGTTCCGCAGGAGACGCTGTTCTTGTAGCCCCGTCGCATCAGTGTGGGCAGGGTCAGCATCGCCACGGTGACCACGGTGGCGCCGACGATGCCGGTGGAGGCGCCCATCAGGACGCCGACCAGAACGATGGCGATGCCCATGCCGCCATTGAGCCCGCCCATGCCCCGGCCGATGGTTTCGAGCATGTCCTGGGCCACCCTGGATTTTTCGAGCATCACGCCCATGAAGACGAACAGCGGGATCGCCAGCATGGTGTAGTTGGTGACCACGCCATACAGCCGTGCAGGCATCAGGGACAGCAGGCTGGAGCCAAATCCCCAGTAACCGAACACGAAGCCCGAGACAGCCAGCGCAATCGCAACCGGAATGCCCATGAGCATGAGCGCAAGAAAGCCCCCGATGAGGCCGATGACCAGCCATTCGTTGCCCATCATGCACAGGCCTCCACGGTGGGGGTTTCCAGTCTGTATCGGGGGGCGCCGCTCAGCACGTGATGCAGGGCACGCAGAACATCGACCGCCCCCTGCAGGGCGAGCGCGGCAAAGCCGAGCGGGATGAACGCCTTGAGCAGGTAGCGCCAGGGCAGACCCCCGGGGTCGGGCGATCCCTCGCCGATCTCATAGGCCTGCATCACATAGGGGATGGCGATCCAGGCAATGAAGAGGCCCACCCCCACCGTCAGCACGCCGCTCAGTATGTCGATCAGGGTGCGTGTGGTGGGGGTGAACCGTTCGTACAGGAAGTCGACGCGCACGTCGGCCCTGTGATGCAGCGCATACGACATGCCCAGCAGTGCGATGGGCGATATCAGGTGCCATTCGACTTCCTGCAGGCCGACCGGACTCCAGGACAGCGCATAGCGCATCAGGACGTTGCCGGCCACCAGCAGGACCAGCACGAGGATGGCCCCGCGGGCCACCCAGCCAAGCGCCAGGATGGCGCGCTCCAGCCATGTCAGAGCGGATTGCATCAGAGGACCTCCGTGCCTGCAGGGTCAGAGAGACATGAAGGTTTTTTCACTGACGGCTGCCCAGGCTTCGTGCTTCTTGCGGAAGGCCATGAACGCGTCGTGCACCTTGCGGGTCGCCGGGTCGGCCTTGGCGGCTGTCTCCAGGGTGTCGGCGGTCACGGTCTTGAGCTTGGCCACGACATCGGCGGGCAGCGGTGCGGCCTTGACGCCGTGGTTGGTGACCAGGTCGGTCAGGGCGTCGGCATTCACGGCCTCGGACCAGGCATGGCTTTCCGTGTTGCAGGCCTGAGCCGCGGCCTGAACGATCGCCTGCAGGTCCTTGGGCAGGCTGTCCCAGGCCTTCTTGTTGATCATCAGCTCGGTCACGTTGGTGGGCTCGTGCCATCCGGTCGTGTAGTAGTTCTTGGCAGCCCGGTGCAAGCCCAGGCGACGGTCCTGGAACGGCCCCACGAACTCCGCCGCATCGATCACGCCGCGCTCCAGTGCGGGGAAGATCTCCCCGCCGGGCAACAGGCGCACTGCCACGCCCAGCTCGCTGTAGACCTTGCCTGCCAGGCCGGGAATGCGCATCTTGAGGCCGTTGAGGTCGGCCACGGTGTTGACGGGTTTCTTGAACCAGCCCGTCATCTGCACCCCGGTGTTGCCCATGGGAAATGCAATGAGCCCCAGCGGTGCATACAGCTCGTGCCAGAGCTGGAGTCCGCCGCCGTGGTACAGCCAGGCGTTCATGCCCTGGGTGTTCATGCCAAACGGCACGGTCGTGAAGTACTGGGCCGCGGGCACCTTGCCGGCCCAGAAATAGGCGTTGGCGGCGTTCATTTCGACCATGCCCTTGGAGACGGCATCAAAGCCTTCCAGGGCGGGGATGAGTTCGCCGGCGGCAAAGTGCTGGATCTTGAGGCGGCCCCCGGACATCTCTTCGACCTTCTTGCAGAAGTCGGTCGGGCTGCCCGGGCCCTGCACGTAGAACGGCGACCCCGGCCCGTAGGCGTTGGTCATTTTCCAGTTGAAGGTGGTCTTGGACTGGGCCCGGACCACGGCGGGGGCGGCCAGAGCGGCGCCAGCGGCAGCGGTGGCGGACAGGAAACGGCGACGTAGCAGTGACATGGCATGACTCCTTGTGGGATGAAAGGGAAGGTGCGGACCGTTTGTAATCCGACTCCCTTGATCCAAAGCAATTCGTGTGCCACCCTGTTGATTTCTTTCAACTCTATGAAAACAAAAGAAATTTTGATCTTTGTTGGAAGGCGGCCTCAAGAGAACAAGGGGTCAAGCCCGCCGTCGCGTCGAGGGGCTTCAGTTGACATTCGTCACCCAAGCCGTTTTTTTTGATCACTTGTAAGCTGAATGCCCTACAGACGTTGACATCGTGTCTGAATGTGGGCGGATCGGCAGAAAGTCGACACAACGGCCCGGTGCACCATGGCGGTGGTCCCAGGCTGGTGCACGCCGGAGAGGGGGGCTACAGACGGGCGCCGCCGCGACGGCTTTTGACGCGGCTCATCAGGGTCTTGCAATCGACGGCCAGGATCTCCGGCCGATTGAAGATGTGCTGGCGCACAAAGGCGTCGAAGGAGGCGTAGCTGTCGGTCAGGGTGTGGATGTGCAGGCTCTGCAGATCGCTCATGATGTAGAGGCTGACGACCTCGGGGCAATCGGCCAGTTCCTGGGACACCCGGTCCAAGGCCGCTGGCGCAACCTTCAGGTCCACGAAGGTGGATATGACCTTGCCCAATTTTTCCGGATTGACGACGGCACTGAACAGTTCGATGACGCCGCTGTCGACCAGCGCTTGCACGCGTGTGCGGGCGTGGGCCCTGGATATCCCCAGCTGACGGGCGATGTCGGCAAACGAGGTGCGCCCGTCCTTGATCAGGATGTTGAGCAGGGTGCTGTCGAGCTTGTTCATGACAGATCCAGCCGCACGTCTTCGGTCACCATCTGCTCGTAGGCGTCGGCCGGCACCGGCGGGCTGAACAGGTAGCCCTGCAGCTGGTCGCAGCCGAGGTTGCGCAGGAACGTCATCTGCTCGCGCGTCTCCACGCCCTCGGCGACGATTTCCTGGCGCAGTTGCTGGCCCATGGTGACGATCGCCTGCGCGATGGCGCAGTCGTTGGGTTCCTGCGGGATGCCGACGACGAAGGCGCGGTCGATCTTGAGGGTGTTGATGGGAAAGCGCTTGAGGTAGGCCAGGCTGGAGTAGCCGGTGCCGAAGTCGTCGAGCGCGATGCCCAGGCCCATGGCCACGAGCGTGTTCATGATCGGGATCACCTCCTCGGCGCCGCGCACCACCAGGCTTTCCGTGATCTCCAGGCGCAGTTGTCGGGGCTGCACGCCATGCTGGGTGAGCAGGGCGTCGATCTGGCCCGGCAGTTGCGGGTTGAACTGGCGGGCCGACAGGTTGATGGCCAGCGGAGGCATGTCCAGACCGCGTTCGTTCCAGTCCCGGATCTGCCGGCAGGCCTCGCCCAGCACCCAGTCGCCGAGCGCCAGGATGAGCCCGGTCTCCTCGGCCACCGGCACGAAGTTGCCCGGAGGCACCATGCCGTGCTTGGGGTGCTGCCAGCGCAGCAGGGCTTCGGCACCGACGATGCGGCCGTTGCGCAGGCTGACCTTGGGCTGGTGGTAGAGCCGAAGTTCGCCGTGCGCGAGGGCGTGGCGCAGTTCGCTTTCGATGCGGAAGCGCTCGGCGACGCGCTCGTTCATCTCGTCGCTGAAGAAGGTGGGCAGGTTGAGGTCGTTGTCGTGTGCCCGCGTATTGGCCAGCTCGGCGCTGCGCAGCAGCGCGGCGGTGTCCATGCCGTTTTCGGGGTAGAGCGAGATGCCCAGGGTGGCCGGCGCATGCACGCTGTGTCCTTCGAGCAGGAACGGCTTGTCGAGCGCGGCCAGCAGTTTCTGCCCCACCAGCGCGGCATGCTCGCGCTTGGGGATGTGCAGCAGGGCGACGGCGAGCTTGTCGTGGCTCAGGCGGGCCAGGATGTCCTGTTCGCGCAGTGCCTCGCGCAGGCGGCGGGCCACCTCGGCCATGTAGTGGTCGCCCGTATCGTGCCCCAGCGTGTCGTAGATCCACCCGAGCCGCTGCAGCTGGATCACGAGCACCGCGCCGCGTCCGTCGTGGCGGCGCGCAAAGCTCAGTGCCTGTCCCAGCAGCTGACCCAGCAGCAGGCGGTTGGGCAGGCCGGTGACGCTGTCGAAATTGGCCAGGCGCTGCAGGCGGGCCTCGGTTTCCTTGTAGTTGGTGATGTCGGAGAAGATCGAGAACGCGTGCGTGACCTCGCCCTGCTCATTGCGGATCGCGCTGATCGAGACCGACTGGGGAAAGATCTCGCCGCTCTTGCGCCGCCCCAGGATTTCGCCGAACCACAGGCCGGCGCCTTTCATGGCCGCCTGTACCTGCGAGCGGAATTCGGTGTCGTGCCGGCCGGATCGCAGCAGGTCCGGGGTCTGGCCGATCGCTTCGCCCGCGCCGTAGCCGGTGATGCGGGTGAAGGCGGCGTTGACCATGACGATGCGCTCCTGCGCGTCGGTCACGAGCACGCCCTGGTGGCTGTCCTCGATGATGCGCGCATACAGCCGCATGCGCTCGGCATCGGTCAGCGTGCCGGGGTGGGGCCGGTAGACCAGCCGCATGCCAGTGGGCTCACCCGACGGGTCGCGCAGCAGGCTCAGGGTCAGATGGGCGCGCAGGGCATGGCCGTTGCGGGTGCGCACCAGAACGTCGGCGCCAACCTCGTCGGACCCGTCGGGCAGCCGGGGCAGGTCGCTGTCGTCGTCGCCCTGCAGAAACAGCAGGTGCTGCCCCACGGCGGCGGTGGCGCTGTGTCCGAAGAGCCGCACCGCCTCCTCGTTCCAGCCGGTGACGTAGCCGGCCAGATCGGTGGTCACGGTCGCTGGAACGTGGTGGGTGTCAGTCATGGCCAGAGGCCCCGGCCTGGGCCGAAGTGACCTGCAGCATCCAGGCGCAGGCCTGGGTCGAGAGGACATTGAAGCGGTCGTTCGCCAGTTGCACCTCCGACAGGTAGCGTTGCACGGTGGGAGCGTCGGCGTCTTCGGCCGCCTCCCAGGTGCGCAGCAACTGGCCGAGGGGGCCTTCCCGGTGCAGCAGGGCGCCACGCAGCTCGTCGGTGAGGTTCAGGGGCTGCAGGGCCGTTTCGGCCGGCAGTCCGAGCAGCACGTCGAGCCGGGAGAACATGCCGGCCATGAAGGCCTGGTCCTGCATGGGGCGGTCGAGCCCGGCTTCGAGGGCCAGCAGCTCCATGGCGCGGGCGCGCAGGGTGACGTGGGCCGTGAGCAGGGCGGCGCGGTCGTCGCCATCGCTGGCGGCGAAAAGCATCAGGTGCAGCCAGCGCTTGAGCGCCTTGCGCCCCAGCATCAGGATGGCCTGGGAAAAGCTGCCGATGGAACGCTGACTGCCCATGGCGGCCGAATTGACCAGACGCAGCAGGTGGTACGACAGCCGGGCGTCCTGGCGCAGCACGTCCTCGATCTCGCGGGTATCGGCGTCGGCCACCACGAGTTCGAGCAGCTTGAGCGATTGGGCGCGCGAGGCCGTCTGCGCGGCCGAAGTCGCACGGGGTGGCTGCAGGTACCACGGGCCTGCCACCCAGGGGCCGGCCGGGGGCACGGGCTCTTCAAAGCGGTGGTTGCGCCAGGCGATGGATTCGGGTGCAACGGCCAGGGCACCGGAGGCCTCGAGGGCGTCGCGCAGGGGGGCGGGCCAGCCGGCCACCACGGTCTGGTCCCACAGGCAGGGGCGGTCCCGGTGGGTGGCCAGCTCGGCCCAGTCGCCGCCCTGCAGCCAGGGCAGGGCGGCGAGCGGGTCGCCCGGGCCGGTGCGCCAGAGCAGGGCCGACAGGCGCCGGTCGGGGCTGGCCAGCGGCTGCACGAAGGCCAGCGGCGGGGCTGGTGGGGTTGGCATGGGGGACATCGTCACGCCTGGGGGTTGCAATGTCGCCATGTTAATACCAGTGGCCCCTGTGCCGGGGTGCCTAAAATCGGTCCAATTCCCGATTGGCCGCCTTCATGACGTCATCCGCCCCTGCCGCTGCATCGACTCCTGGATCTGCCCAAAGCGCGGGCTTGCCGGCGGGTATGGCCCTGTATGTGGATCTGGACGGCACGCTGGTGCGGGGCGACACCCTGTACGAATCGGTGCTGTTGCTGCTGCGGCGCAGCCCCTGGTTCCTGTTTCGCATGCTGGCGTGGTTGTGGTCGGGCAAGGCTGCTTTCAAGCGGCAGGTGGCCGGTGCGGTGCGACCCGATGCCCCCAGCCTGCCCTACCACGGGCCGTTCGTGGCCTGGCTGAGGGACGAGCGCGCGGCGGGGCGGCCGCTGTTTCTGGCGACCGCGGCCGACGTCCACGTGGCCCAGGACGTGGCCAACCACCTGGGCCTCTTCGACGGGGTGCTTGCCAGCAATGCCGACGGCTCGGGCCTGAACCTGAGCCGCGACCACAAGCGCCAGGCGATCGAGCGCCACGCCCGGGCCCAGGGTTTTGCGCGATACGCCTATGCCGGCAACAGCGCCGACGACCTCGCGGTGTGGGCCGGTGCCGGTGCGGCGGTGGCGGTCAACACGCCGGCGTCGGTACGCGAACGGCTGCGCCACAGGCACCCGCAGGCGCTTGAATTCCAGGACGCGCGGCCGGGCCTGCGGACCTGGCTCAAGGCCATCCGGATCACGCAGTGGGCCAAGAACGCCCTGCTGTTCGTGCCGCTGGTGGCCGCGCACCAGTGGGCCGTGACGGCCTGGTCCGGTGTGCTCTGGGCCTTTGTGGCTTTCGGCCTGTGTGCCTCGGCCACCTATCTCGTCAATGACCTGCTTGACCTGCCCAACGACCGACGGCATCCGCACAAGCGCCACCGGCCTCTGGCGGCGGGGAGGATCGGGGTGGCCGCGGCGCTGCGGGTCATGGTCGCGATGCTGCTGGCCGGGTTGGCGCTGGCCTGGTGGACCGCCCCCGTCTTCGCGGCCGTCCTGTTGCTCTACATCGCGGTCACGCTGGCGTATTCGCTGCGCCTCAAGCGCGTGGCCCTGCTCGACGTGCTGGTGCTCTCGGGCCTGTACACGCTGCGCCTGGGGGCCGGCGCGGTGGCCGCCGACGTGGGGCTGTCGAACTGGCTGCTGGCGATCTCGATGTTCCTGTTCCTGGGGCTGGCCCTGGTCAAGCGTTGCGCCGAACTTGAAGAGGTGCTGCTCGATGCCGAGGTCGACAGTGCCCGTGGCCGGGGCTACCACCAGGACGATCTTCCCGCGTTGCGGGCCATGGGGGTGGCCAGCGGTTTTCTGACGGTGATGGTGCTGGCGCTCTACATCGACAGCCAGAACGGCCGCGAGCTGTATGCCCAGCCGGAGTGGCTGTGGGGCGTGGCGCCCTTGCTGCTGTGGTGGATCATGCGCATCTGGCTCAAGACGGGCCGGCGCGAGCTGCATGGCGAAGACCCGCTGCAGTTTGCCCTGCACGACCGCTTCAGCTGGCTGGTGCTTGCCTGCATGGGCCTGCTTGGCGCGCTGGCCACCTTTGGCGTCTGACCGTCCCCCCTTCCATGAAAGCCCGACCGTGACCCCCAAACTCCTTGCCCTGTCGCTTGCCCTGGTGTGTGTGCTGCTGTCGGCGGCGGCCCAGCTGGCGATGAAAACCGGCATGTCGGCCGCCCCCCAGGGCAGCCATCCCTACCTGCACGCCCTGGGCAGTCCCTGGGTCTGGGGCGGGCTGGCGATGTACGGTCTGAGCGCCGTGGCCTGGCTCTGGGTGTTGTCGCGTCTCGACGTGAGCCTGGCCTACCCGCTGGTCAGCCTCGGTTTCGTGGTCACCATGGCCGCCGGGATCTGGTGGCTGGGCGAGCCGCTGTCCTGGCAGCGCGTGTCCGGAGGCATTCTCATCGTGTGCGGCGTGCTGCTGCTCGCGGCCGATGCCTGAGGCCGTGCCACCGATGCAGACCACACCGTCTTCCTTCATGCCCGGCAGCGCCGGTGATCTGGCCCTGGCCCACCGCGCATTCTGGATCACCTTCTGGGGCACCTTGCTGCTGAAGGCGCTGCTGGCCGCCACGTTCCCGATGACGGGCGACGAGGCCTTCTTTTACCAGTGGGGCGTCTACCCCGACTGGGGCTATTCCGACCACCCGCCCATGATCGGCTGGTGGCTGGCGCTGCTGCGCCAGATCAGCGAACACCCCCTGGCCCTGCGCTCGGCCACGCTGTTGCTGACCAGCCTGATCGCCCTCGGGGTGGTAGACCTGGCGCGGCGCAGCCTGCCGCAGGACCGTGAGGCGGTGGCCTGGTGGGCTGGGGCGGTGTACCTCGCGCTGCCTTGGTCGTGGCTGTTCGTGCTGGTCACCACCGACACCCCGCTGATCTTCTTCATGACCCTGTCGGCGTGGAGCTTCCTGCGTGCCGAGACCGCGACTTCCCGTTCGGCCGGCTGGTACGCGCTCGCGGGCCTGTTCGTCGGGTTGGCCTTCCTGTCGAAGTACTTCGCGGCCCTGCTGGGCCTGGCCTACGCGGTCTATGTGCTGGGCTGGCGGCGCGAGCGCTGGTGGGCCCTGCCGTGGATGTTCCTGTTCGCCGCGCCTTCCATTGCGCTGAACCTGTACTACAACGCGACGCATGGCTGGACCAACATCATGTTCAACTTCGTCAACCGCAACGAAGGCAGCCGTTGGCAGTGGCAGACGTTTGCGGTGTACGTGGGCATGGCCCTCTATCTGCTTACGCCCTGGCTGGTGTGGCAGGCCCTGCGCTCCCGTGCCCAGGCCGTGCCTCTGGGGCGCGTGGTGGCGGTGCTCTGGGGCTTCCCGTTGCTGCTGTTTGCGCTGCTGGCCCTGCGGCGCAGCATCGGTCTGCACTGGGTGCTGGGCTTTGTGCCCCTGTTCGTGCTCTGGGCGGCCCTGCGCCTGGATTCGTCGGTCCTGAGGCGCAGCTGGCGCTGGACCCTTGCGCTGTCCGCACCGCACCTGATGCTGGTTGCGGCGCTGGTGTGGACCCCCTTGGGCTGGTGGCAGTCGAGCCGGCTCTACGACAAGCTGGTGTTCCTGCGCGAGGCCCCGGTGGTCGCCCAGGCCTTGCAGCAGGACCTGCCCGAAGGGGCCGCCCTGATGGCCTATGCCTACAGCCCGGCGGCTGTCCTGTCGTACTACACGGGCCACTACGTGCCTGTGTACGGCACCGGGCGACACCACGCCCGCCAGGACGATCAGCTGGTCGATTTTCGCGAATGGGAAGGGCGCCGCGTGCGCGTCCTGTTCCGTCAGCCGGTGCGTCCAGAGGACCATGCGGCGTTTTTCGATGCGGTCAGCGTGCGGCGCTTTGAGGTGGCGGGTGTGTCGTATTACGCGCTGGATGGCACCGGTTTTCGCTATGCCCCGTACCGCGACCGGGTCCTCGGTGAGGTGGTGGACCGGTTCTACCACATTCCGGCCTGGCTGCCGCTGTGGGGCAGCCCGTTCTGTGAGCGCTACGGCTTTGCCGGGTGTGCGCCCGGGCGCTGATCCCGGCCCGCCTCAGGCCGTGGCCGGAACGATGTTCGCCACCGGTTCCGGCGCCAGCAGCGAGCCGTTGCGCAGGCCACGCACAGTGGCCAGAAGCAGGCCGATGACCACCAGCGAGGCGATGGCCAGCAGCAGCACGCCGGCATTCTCCAGGCCCGCCTGACCGTGGAGACCGGCGAGCCGCAGCGTGAGCGCGGTGAAGGCCGCCAACGGGAAGGACAGGGCCCAGAAGGCCAGTGAGAACGGCTGGGCCACCATCCGCCTGGCAAGCGAACCCGTCCACAGCAGGGAGAACAGCGCCACGCCCCAGAAAGCCTGCGCCACCCAGGAGGGGGCCTGGAACTGCAGCAGCGACAGGCCGATCACCGCCGGCGGCGCCACGGTGATGAACCAGGTGGGCAGCAGGCGGTCGGGCAGCGGGCTGTGCGCCATGCGGCGCACCAGGACCAGCCCCAGCACCACGGGCCACAGCAGCATGCCGATGCCGAACTGGGCGGCCGACCAGACCTCGTGTCCCAGGTTCACGCCGGCCAGGGGCGCCACCGCATTGCCGACCACTGGAATGAACAGCACTGGCGTGATGCCGGGCCACAGGCTCGGCGCCTGGGGGGTGCCGTCTGCGGCGACGGGCTGTGGCGACAGCCAGCGCCCCATCACCCACAGCGTGACACCAAACTGGGCCAGGCTGGCGGGCCACCACAGTGCCGAGAGGGCCGTGTCGCCCAGGCCCAGCCGCTGCCCCAGGGTCACAAGCAGGAGCAGGGACACGGGGATGGCGGCCACGAACGCGTGGCGTACCGGGTGCCTGAGGTCTTCTGCCAGTGCCGGTGTGTGCCGCTGCCAGCGCAACAGCGAGGCCAACGCCAGCAGCACGAACACCAGCACCGCAGCCGCGGCCACCACCAGCGCCACGCCGAAGGCCAGTTCGCCCAGTGTGGGCACGGCGGCGTGCCAGGCCAGCGCCAGGCCACTCAGGCCCATGACCAGGGAGAACCAGCCGGGCATCAGGAATTTCAGCGGGGTGGGATGGGCCATCGGTTGCTCAGCGCCGGTTGCGGTTCACGGGACCAATCAGTTGCACTTGCCGGTGCCGCAGGAGCCGCCGTTGCCCTCGGGTACGCCCAGCTTGCGCAGCAGGAAGCCCGGCGGGCAGAAGCCGGTGAAGCCCGACTGGAACAGGTTGAAGCCGACGAAGGCGGTGAAGGCCAGGAACCACTCGCTCACGAAGATCGGGCTGGCGCTCACGCCCAGGGCCAGCGACAGCATGACGAAGAAACCGGCCATGACACGGATGTAACGCTCGACAGTCATTTCAAACTCCTTGGATAAAAAAAACAGAACACGAACAGGGAAACGAAAACTCAGACCGGGACGGCGGCCATGTGCCGCTTGCGGTAGACCGCGTAGTACAGCACCGGAATCACCACCAGGGTCAGCAGCGTGGACACCGCGATGCCGAAGATCAGCGAAATGGCCAGTCCGTTGAAGATGGGGTCGTCCAGGATGAAGAAAGCGCCCATCATCGCGGCCAGGCCGGTCAGCGCGATCGGCTGCGCCCGCACCGCGGCCGACTGCACCACCGCGTCGGCAAACGGCACCCCGCGGCCGGTTTCGAGCTCGATGAAGTCCACCAGAAGGATGGAGTTGCGCACGATGATGCCCGCCAGCGCGATCATGCCGATCATCGACGTCGCCGTGAACTGCGCGCCCAGCAGCGCATGGCCCGGCATGACGCCGATGACGGTCAGCGGGATCGGCGCCATGATCACCAGCGGCGTCAGGTAGCTTCTGAACTGCGCCACCACCAGCAGGTAGATCAGGATCAGGCCCACGCCATAGGCCGCCCCCATGTCGCGGAAGGTCTCGTAGGTGATCTGCCACTCGCCGTCCCACTTGAAGGCGTATTCGCGGTAGGGGTCGCTGGGCTGGCTGATCCAGTATTCGCCGAGGGCCCCGGCGTTGGGCAGTGCGGCTTCGTCCAGACGACCGCGGATGCCGAACAGGCCATAGAGCGGCGAGTCCAGCTGCCCGGCCATGTCGCCCAGCACGTAGGTCACGGGCAGCAGGTCCTTGGTGTAGCGGGGCTGGTCGATCACGCCGCGCTCGACCGTCACCAGTTCCGACAGCGGGACCATGCGGCCGTTGGCGGCCTGCAGCGGCAGGGCCAGCAGGCTGTCCAAGCCGACCTGGGCCTCGCGCGGCAGCTGCAGCCGTACCGGCACCGCGAAGCGGGCATGACCGTCGTGCAGGTAGGTGGCGTCGGCGCCGGAGAGGGCCGTGTGCACCGTCTGGGCGATCACCTGCGCCGGGATGCCCAGCGATTCGGCCCGGGAGCGCTGGATGCGCAGGAACACGCGCGGCGCGGCTTCCTTGAGCGTGGTGTCGATGCCCACGATGTCGGGCGTCTGGGCGAAGGCCTGGGCCAGGCGTTGGGCCAGCTCGGCGCGGCCGGCCTCGTCGGGACCGTAGACCTCGGCCACGATGGGTGAGAGGACGGGCGGGCCGGGCGGCACTTCCACCACCTTGATGCGAGCGCCGTGGGCCTGCGCAATCGCCTCCAGCCCGGGGCGCAGACGCTGGGCGATGGCATGGCTCTTCTCGTCGCGGTCTGAGGCATCCACCAGGCTGACCTGCAGGTCGCCGCTTTCGGCGTCGGCGCGCAGGTAGTACTGGCGCACCAGGCCGTTGAAGGTGATCGGGCTGGCGGTACCGGCGTAGCCTTGCACATCGGCCACCTCGGGCTGGCGCGCCAGGTACTGGGTCATGTCCTGCAGCGCGGCGGCCGTGCTTTCCAGCGAACTGCCGGCGGGCATGTCCAGCACCACCTGGAATTCGCTCTTGTTGTCGAACGGCAGCATCTTGAGCACCACGGCCTGGATCAGCGTGAGCCCGACCGACAGGAGCAGCGCAACGACGACGCCCGCGGCCAGCAGCCAGCGCTTGGCGGCGCTTTCCAGGAAGGGCGTGAGCACCCGGGTGAACAGGCCCTGCAGGGCACCGGTGAGCTTGCTGGGCGCGTGATCGGCGTGACCACCACCGGTCTTGGTGAGCTTGAGCGCCAGCCAGGGCGTCACGGTGAAGGCGATGGCCAGCGAAATCGCCATGCCCATGCTGGCGTTGATCGGGATCGGGCTCATGTAGGGCCCCATCAGGCCGCTCACGAAGGCCATGGGCAACAGCGCAGCGATCACCGTGAAGGTGGCCAGGATGGTGGGGCCACCCACCTCGTCGACCGCGCGCGGGATGATCACCGACAGTGGCACGTCGGGGGTGAGCTGGCGGTGGCGGTGGATGTTCTCCACCACCACGATGGCGTCGTCGACCAGGATACCGATGGAGAAGATCAGCGCGAACAGCGAGACGCGGTTGAGCGTGAAGCCCCAGGCCCAGGAGGCGAACAGGGTGGCGGTAAGCGTCAGGATCACGGCCGCGCCGACGATCACGGCTTCCCGCCGGCCCAGCGCCAGGCCCACCAGCAGGATCACGCTGCCGGTGGCAAAGGCCAGCTTCTGGATCAGCTTGTTGGCCTTGTCGGCGGCGGTCTGGCCGTAGTCGCGGGTGATGGCCACCTGCACCCCGTCGGGGATCACGGTGTTGTGCAACTCGGCCAGACGGGCGCGCACGTTGGCGGCCACGTCGACGGCGTTCTCGCCGGGTTTCTTGGTCACGGTCAGGGTGACGGCCGGGTAGCTCTGGCCGGCCTGCGCGCCGTCCACGGCGTCGGCGGCGGCGCCGGGCGTGTACCACACGTAGCGCTGGGGCAGCCGGGCGCCGGCTTCCACCCGCGCCACCTCGCGCAGGTAGATGGGACGGCCATTGTTCACGCCCACCACGATGTCGCCCACGTCCTGGGGGGTGCGCAGGAACTCGCCGGTCTCCACCGTGAGCATGTCGGTGCGCTGGGCACCGGTGTCCAGGGTGTTGGCCACGGTGCCCGCCGGCATGGCCTGGTTGGCCGACTGGACCGCGCCGTACAGTGCCTGCAGGGGCACGCCGCGCTCGCGCAGGCGGGCCGGGTCGATCCAGACGTGCACCGCCCGACCGGGGCCGCCGATGGTCTGCACCTCGCGCGTGCCCGGCACGCGCTTGAGTTCGGTTTCCACGGAGTAGGCCACGCGTTCCAAGTCGTGTGCGCTGGCCCCGTCGGGGGTCCACAGCGTGGCCGCGAGCACCGGCACGTCGTCGATGCCCTTGGGCTTGACGATGGGGGGCAGTACGCCCAGGCCCTGCGGCAACCAGTCCTGGTTGGCGTTGAGCACGTCGTGCAGGCGCACCAGCGCCTCGGTGCGCGGCACGCCGACCTGGAACTGCACCGTCAGCACCGCCACACCGGGGCGCGAGACCGAGTAGGTGTGCTCGATGCCATGGATCTGCGACAGCACGTGTTCGGCCGGCAGCGCGACCATCTTCTCCACATCCGCGCTGGAGGCCCCGGGGAAGGGGATCAGCACGTTGGCCATGGTCACGTTGATCTGGGGCTCCTCCTCGCGCGGCGTCACCAGGACGGCGAACAGACCCAGCAGGAGCGCCACCAGCGCCAGCAGCGGCGTGATCGCGTTGGCCTGGAACAGGCGGGCCACGGAGCCGGAAAAGCCCAGTCTTTCCATAGGGGTGGCGGGTGCGTCTTCGGTGCGGGGGGTGGTCATGCGGCCCCCTCAGCGTGTCGGTTGGGCGGCCTGCGCACCGGCCAGACCCGCGCGCACCGGGTCGAGCGCCACGCGCTCACCCGCCTTCACCCCGGACAGCACTTCCACGCCGGCCTCGCCATGGCTGGCACCCACACGCACCGCGCGCAGCACGAACCCGGACTGCGCACCGGTGGCCGGCACGACGTAGACGGCCGTGAGTTCGCCCCGGCGCAGCAGGGCGCTCTCGGGCAGCACCAGGCGCTGCTCGTCGCCGGCCACGAAGCGCACACGTACCTGCTGGCCGGGCACCTGCTGGGCGGCATGTTCGGTGCTCAGGTTGAGCCGCCATTCGATCGTCTGCGACACTGGGTCGGCCGACGGCAGGCGGGTCTGCGAGGCGGGAGCGACCCATTGCCCGTCGGGCAGCTCGATCTCGATGCGACGGGCCTGCTGCGCCAGCGCCGCCCTGGAGGCCGGCACGTGCACCACCGCGCGCAGGGGCTGGGGGGCGTAGAGGGTCAGGATGGGCTTGCCCGGCACGGCCAGGTCGCCGGCTTCGGCGTGGGTGGCGAGCACATGGCCGTCGTAGGGGGCGGTCAGCCGGGTGTGGCCCTGGGCCAGGCTGGACTGGGTCTGGCCGGCCCGGGCCTGGGTGGCGCCGGCAGAGGCGGCCTTGAACTGGGTCTCGGCCATGTCCAGCGCGGCCTGTGCCACGAAGCCCTGTGCGTGCAGGTCGCGCGTGCGCTGCAGGTGGGCCTGGGCGTTGCGCAGTTCGGCTTCGGCCTGGGCCACACCGGCCTGGGCGCGTTGCAGACCGGCCTGGGTTTCGCGGTCGTCCACCACGGCCAGCACCTGGCCGGCCTTGACGCGGTCACCGGCCTTGACGGCCAGCTGTGCGATGCGGCCGCTGGCCTGGGCCGACAGCGTGCTCTGCTGTACGGCCTGCAGCGTGCCGTCCAGGGTGAGGCCGGCACCCACCGGGCGAACGGCCACCTCGGCCACCGGAACCTGTGGGGACGGCGCCTGGGCCAGTGCGGGGGCCCCGATGGCGACCATCGACAGCCAGGCGACAGACAGGGCCACGCGCCGCCCCCGCAGAGGCGGTGTCGGGCGAGACCGGACAAAGGGGATGTGGGTCGGGGGGGTCATGCTCAATCTCCAGTATGGCCGAAGTATACACACATACCCCCTGGAGTACAAGAGGCGGGGGTCGGTCTGGGCCTGATGGCGCCACGGTGCAGCGCCCGGGGCGTCTGACCGGAGCGGGGCTCACACCGGTCCGAACGGCACCCTGGGGGCCACGGCGCACATCAGCTCGTAGCTGATCGTTCCGGCGGCGCGGGCCACCTCGTCGATCGGCAGCACCGCGCCCTGCTGGCTGCGCCCCCAGAGTACAACTTCGTCGCCGGGGATGCAAGAACGGCCGCCCGCCTCCACCGGGGTCAGGTCCACGGCGAGCATGTCCATGCTGACCCGCCCGACCAGCCGGCTGCGGACCCCCGCGACAAGCACAGGTGCGCCCATCGCCTGATCGCCGGGCGCGTGGCGGGGATACCCATCGGCGTATCCACAGGCCACGATGCCGATGCGCATCGGTCGCTCGGCCACATAGGTGGAGCCGTAGCCCACGGTGTCACCGGCAGCCAGCTGCTGGATGCCGATCAGCCGGCTCGACAGGGTCATGGTGGGCTGGAGGTCCCAGTCCACAGCGCTGTGCGCCGGGTGGTCGGGCGCGCTGCCATACAGGGCGATGCCCGGGCGCACCCAGTCTGCCGACAGGGGCAATGGGGGCGCACCCGCCAGCGTGACCGATCCGGCGTGTCGCAAGGTGGCCGCGCTGTTGCACAGGCTGCGTTCGCCCGGCAGGTCGTGCGTGGCCGCGACAAAGGCCTGCAACTGCCGCGCGATGCCGGCATCCCCCGGTTGGGGGGTGTCGGCGTCACTGAAGTGCGTCATCAGGGCGATTTCGTCCACCTGCGGCAGGGCGTTCAGGCGTGCCCAGGCCGCCCGGAAGGCGGCCGGCGGGAAGCCGAGACGGTTCATGCCGGTGTTCATCTTGAGGAACACCCGGTGGGGTATGTGGGTCTTGTGCCGGCCCAGCCAGTCGATCTGCTCCTCGCTGTGCACCACATGCCAGAGGTTGAGCCGGGAACACAGCTCCAGGTCGCGCGGTTCGAACGCGCCTTCGAGCAGCAGGATGGGGCCGCGCCAGTCGAGGTCACGCAGCCGTTGGGCTTCGGCAAGGTCGAGCAGGGCGAAGCCGTCGGCGGCACGCAGGGCCTCGAACACGCGCTCGATGCCGTGCCCGTAGGCGTTGGCCTTGACTACGGCCCAGACGCGCGCATCGCCGGCGGCCTGGCGAAGGCGGCGCAGGTTGTGCTGCAGGGCATCGGTGTGAACGGTCGCAAGGATGGGGCGGGGCATGGGGCGAAACCGAAAATAGTGACATGGGGCCGGCGCCAGGCGACACCTGACCCGGCAACCAGGCCGGTGCGGCATGCTATAACCCGCGCATCGCTGGAGGCTTGCCGGACAGGCGCTGGCGATCCTGATGCCGCCACTGTTGCACAAAAACCGCCTTTTTCCTGCTTTCGGGCCCACAAATTCATCAGCATGAAGCGCGGTTTCTACACCATCATGACGGCGCAGTTCTTCAGCTCGCTGGCCGACAACGCCCTGTTCGTCGTGGCCGTCGAGCTTCTGCGCAGTCGGGGAGCCCCGGAATGGCAGAGCGCGGCGCTGGTGCCCATGTTCGCGCTGTTCTATGTGTTGCTGGCGCCTTTCGTGGGGGCGTTCGCCGATGCCCGCCCGAAGGGCCAGGTGATGTTCATCAGCAACGCGATCAAGGTGCTGGGCTGCCTGCTCATGCTCACCAGCCTCCACCCTTTGCTGGCCTATGCCCTGGTGGGACTGGGCGCCGCAGCGTATTCCCCGGCCAAGTACGGCATCCTCACCGAGCTGCTGCCCCCCTCGCAACTGGTCAAGGCCAATGGCTGGATCGAGGGCCTGACGATTGCCTCCATCATTCTGGGGGTGGTCCTGGGCGGGCAGCTGGTGGGGCCGGCCCTGTCGGGTCTGCTGCTCGGCCTGCAGGCCCCCGGCATCGACACCCCGGCCGAGGCGGCCATTCTGCTGCTGGTGCTGGTCTACGGCCTGGCCGCCTGGTTCAACACGCGGATTCCGCTGACCGGTGTGTCGCCCCGCCACATGCCACGCAACCCGCTGGCCCTGCTGCCGGATTTCTGGATCTGCAATTCGCGGCTTTGGCGTGACCGGCTGGGCCAGATCTCGCTGGCCACCACCACCCTGTTCTGGGGCGTCAGCGGCAACCTGCGCTACATCGTGCTGGCCTGGGCCGCGGCGGCGCTGGGCTACAGCACCACGCAGGCGTCCTCGCTGGTGGGGGTGGTGGCCATCGGCACGGCCATCGGTGCGGTGGTCGCCTCGCTGCGCATGCGGCTGGAACACGCCACCCGTGTCATGCCCCTGGGCATCGGCATGGGGCTGCTGGTCATCCTCATGAACTTCATCGACAACGTCTGGCTGGCCGCGCCTTTCCTGATCCTGCTGGGGGGGCTGGGGGGCTTTCTGGTCGTGCCCATGAACGCGCTGCTGCAGCACCGCGGACACAACCTCATGGGGGCGGGCCGCTCGATCGCGGTCCAGAACTTCAACGAGCAGGCCTGCATTCTGGGCCTCGGTGCCCTGTACACCCTGTCCACGGGCATGGGCCTGTCGGCCTTCGGGGCCATCACGGTCTTCGGGGTGGTGGTGGGTGGGGTGATGTGGCTCATCCAGCTTTGGCAGCGGCACAACGAGCGCACCTACCCGCACGAACTCGAGCGCCTGCTGGAAATCGCCCGCCGCGACGACCTGCACGGCTGAGTCGGGCCGGCGCCTGCCGTCACTCCATGGCGGCGCGCAGTTCCTGGGTGGTCTTGCCCAGCCGCCGGATCTCCATGCGGGCCAGCTGGGCCATGAAGGCCAGGGCGGCCTCGGGTTCGTGTTCGGTCCAGGCCAGGAAGTCCGACCATTCAAGGGTCGAGGTCGTTGCACCCTGCGGTCCGGCGAAGGCGCTCGCGGTGCGCGGCATGCCGCTCAGGAAGCCCATTTCCCCGAACACCATGCCGGGGCCGATGGCGGCCAGGCGCAGCCCCCCGTCGGGCCGGTCCGAGGTCGACAGGGTGACCAGGCCATCCTGAACCAGCAACAGGGAGCGCTGTTCGGCACCGGCGCCAAAGATCCGCTCGCCGGGCGGGTGGGCGCGTGTCCTGAGGCGCAGTTCCAGGGCGCGCCGCGCGGTGTCGGGCAGACCGTGGCTCAGGTCGCCCAGCAGCGAGACCGGCGGGTCCGAGCGCTGCAGCGCCGGCGGGCACTCTTGCAGCAGCCGGTCTTCGGCCCATTCGAGGGCGTGGTCGAGGTCGTCGAACGGGTTGAGGTCCTGCAAGGTCCGGCGCACCTCGCCGCGCACCCCGCACAGGATCAGCGTCACCCCCTGTGCCCGGAGTTCGCGGGCCAGTCCGCGCAGGTGCAGGAAGCCGGTTTCGTCCCAGTCGGGCACGCGCGAGGCATCAAGCACCACGCTGCGGTGGTCGCGCAGGTGGTGGCGCACCTGCTCCACCACGTGGGCGGCCACGCCGAAAGAGACAATGCCCTGCAGTTCGAACACCGCCACCTGCTGCATCCTCTGAGCCAGCCACCCGTCGACCGCGTCGCGCCGCACATGCCGTGAGCGCAGGCGGCCATGCAGGTGCATGCGCCGGATCGCGTGGGTGGCCGAGGACTTGAGCAGCACCAGCATCGAGACGAACAGCCCCGTGAGCAAGGCCATCACACCGCCGGTCAGCGCGAACATCAGCGCCACCAGCCAGCTCTGCCACAGGTAGGTGAAGCCGGAGCGCGACGTGGGCGGCCTCAGCATCGGTTTGGGCAGCATGTGCAGGCCCGCTGCGGTGATGGCGCCGGCCAGGCAGGCGTGGGGCAGCCAGGGCAGCCACAGCGGGCCGGTCAGGGCCACCAGCAGCATGCCCGTCCCGTGCCAGCGCCCGGCTGCGAGGCCGGGGCGGGGGGTGTAGGGCAAGGCCAGCCGCGACCGCGAGGGCGCGGTGATCGAGGGCATCATTCCCACCGCCGCCAGGCACATGCCCACCAGTGCCTCTCGCATGAGGACGGTGTTGGGGTCGTGCCGGGTGCCGTGTTCGGTTTCGAGCTCCTGCAGAAAAACGACGGTTTCGAGGCCCGTCAGCAAGGTCATCAGCAAGGCCAGCGACAGCAGCTGTGGGCCGGCGCGTTCCAGCACCGCGAGCCAGGGGGCGCCGGACCAGTCCGGCAGCACAGGCCAGGCGAGCGCCACCTGCGCAGGGGCGGCCATGCGCAACACCCCGTCGGGGGCCAGCAGCAATGCGGCAGCGATCACCGGCAGCAGCGCGATCAGCAGGCTGGGTGCGCGCGGCCAGCGCCGTTGCACGAGCAGGTGGATCGCGACCACCGCAGCCGCCGTGCCGGCGTGCCAGGCCAGACCCGAACCCCAGTTCCAGGAGGCGGCACCGAAGCCGCCACGGAACTGCGACAGGACGAGCGACAGGCCCACGCCTGCTGCGAAGCCACGGGTCACGGTGACAGGCAAAAAACGCGACAGGGTGGCCAGCCGGGCGCGGCCCAGGACCCACTGCAGGGCAAAGGACAGCGCCGTGAGCGCACCCGTGATGGCCAGGCCCTGCAACGGCGTGATCGCCAGATCGGCACCGGTGCGCATCACCAGGGCAAAGATGCCGGCGAACAGCAGGGCCACGGCCGAGGTCGGTGCGTAGACGATGCCGGGTGAGCGGATCAGCAACGCCATCAGCAGGCCGGGCAGGGCGGCCGACCACAGTGCCATGGAACTGGCGGTGGACGCAGGCAGCGCCGCATAGGCGACCAGACCCAGGCCCAGCGCATGCGGAACCGTCAGGGCCATGGCCACCGTCCCGCCCAGCAGGGGCCGGTTGCGCGGCACCTGCGGATCGGCGGGTGGTCGGGCAACGAATTGCGACGGCGTCGGGCTCGGGGACGGGTTCACGCCCCGATGTTAGCGCTCAAATGGAAAAAATGGTTACAGCCAGCGCAGCACCGGCCCCACCACCCAGGGCAGGGCCACGGCACTGAACAGGGCCGCCAGTCCCATGGCGAGTCCGGCAAAGGCCCCCATCTCCTCGCTGACCTGGAAAGCCCTTGCGGTGCCGATGCCGTGCGCCGTGACCCCCAGGGCAAAGCCCCTCACGCTGGCATCGCGGATGCGCAGGGCGTCGAACAGGAAGCGCGCCGTGGCTGCCCCCACGATGCCGGTGCTCACCACCAGCACCGCCGTCAGCGAGGGCAGCCCCCCCAGCTTCTCGGCAATGCCCATGGCCACGGGGGTGGTCACCGACTTCGGGGCAAGCGAGGCCAGCGTTTCCCGCGAGGCGCCCAGCGCCCAGGCCAGGCCGATCGCGCTCAAGGTGGCCGCCAGCGTGCCGGTCACCAGGGCACCGAGCAGGGGCAGCAGCAGCTGGCGCAGTCGGCCGGCCTGCTCGAACAGGGGCACGGCCAGCGCCACGGTGGCCGGGCCGAGCAGGAAGTGCACAAACTGGGCGCCTTCGAAGTAGGTGGCGTAGGGGGTGGCCGTGCCCCACAGCAGGCTGCCCAGCAGCACGATGGAGATCGCCACCGGGTTGGCCAGGGGGTTGAAGCCGCTGGCCCGGTAGAGCCGGAAGGCCAGCACATAGACCAGCAAGGTGACCGTCAGCCCCAGCAGCGGGGTGGCAGACAGGTAGACCCAGATCTCGGTCAGGCTCGGGTTCATGGCGCCGGCTCCCGCGGGGTGTCGGAGCAGCGCCTCTTTCCGATGCAGCGCATCAGGCCGATCATGGTCCAGGCGGCCACCGCCATGCCGATCCAGGTGCTCAGCACCAGGGCGATGGCGATCGCCCAGGCCTCGTCGCCGAGCCGCTGCAGGTGCAGCATCACCCCCACGCCGGCCGGCACGAACAGCAGGGACAGGTGTTGCAGCAGGCCGTTGGCCGTGGGTTTGATGCCTTCGAGCCAGGCCGGGCGCGCCTTGAGCAGCGCCAGCAGCAGCGCCATGCCGAGCACGGGGCCGGGCACGGGCAGTTCCAGCAAGAGCACCACCGCCTCGCCCACCAGTTGCAGGCTGAGCAGGGCGGCGAGGGCGTTCAGCATGGTTTGCGCGCGGGGTCAGTCCGCGCCGGCGGCGCGGGTCAGGGCGGTGTCGAGCACCTCGACCCAGTGTTGCACGGGCGTCTGGGTGCCGCTCTGCAGATGGGTGATGCAGCCGATGTTGGCCGAGACGATCACCTCGGGTTCGAGCTCGCCCAGATGCCCGAGCTTGCGGTCGCGCAGCCGGTGCGCCAGGTCGGGGTTGAGCACCGAATAGGTGCCCGCCGAACCGCAGCACAGGTGCGACTCGTTGCGCGTGAGCTGCACATCAAAGCCGAGTGCGCCCAGGTGCTGCTCGACGCCGCCGCGCAGTTGCTGGCCGTGCTGGAGGGTGCAGGGCGGGTGGAAGGCCAGCCGCGCTTTCGGCCGATCGGCGCCGGCGGTGCGCAGCTTGGTCTGCAGGGCCGGCACGATCTCTGGCAGCAGTTCGCTCAGGTCGCGGGTCAGTTCGCTCACCCGGGCAGCCTTCTCCGCATAAGCCGGATCGTGCCGCAACAGGTGGCCGTATTCCTTGACCGTCACGCCGCAGCCCGAGGCGTTCATCACGATGGCTTCCACCGGATGGGCGGTGTCCGGGTCGACGAAGGGCCACCAGGCGTCGATGTTGGCGCGCATCTGGTCCAGGCCGCCGACCTGGTCGTTGAGGTGGAATTTCACCGCGCCGCAGCAGCCGGCCTGGGGCGCCACGACCGTCTGGATGCCGGCGGCGTCGAGCACGCGGGCGGTGGCGCTGTTGATGTTGGGCATCATGGCCGGCTGCACGCAGCCCGACAGCATCAGCACCTGGCGCGCATGGGTCCGGCGGGGCCACGCGCCGGCGTCCTGTCGCGGTGGCACCTTGGCGCGCAGGGGCTCGGGCAGCAGGCCGCGTACCGCCTGGCCCATTTTCATGGCCGGAGCGAACAGGGGAGAGGGCAGTCCCTCCTTGAGCAGCCAGCGCACGGCGCGCTCGCCGACCGGGCGCTCCACCCGGGCCTCCACCACCTTGCGGCCGATGTCGACCAGGTGACCGTAGTCGACGCCGCTGGGGCAGGTCGATTCGCAGTTGCGGCAGGTCAGGCAGCGGTCCAGGTGCTGCTGTGTCTTGCGCGTGGGTTGAACGCCTTCGAGCACCTGCTTGATCAGGTAGATGCGTCCGCGCGGGCCGTCCAGCTCGTCACCCAGCAGCTGGTAGGTCGGGCAGGTGGCGGTGCAGAAGCCGCAGTGCACGCACTTGCGCAGGATGGCTTCGGCCGTCTGGCCGTCGGGCGTGCCCTGGAATTCGGGAGCGAGGTTGGTTTGCATATGGTCTGTTCCCGTGCCTCAGAGCCCGGCACCCCAGCGCCCCGGGTTGAAGATGCCGGCCGGGTCGAATTCGGCCTTGAGCCGCTGCTGGATGGCATGAAGGGCGGGCGCTGCAGGGGCGAAGCGCCCGGTGCTGCCGGGGGCACTGGTCGGGGGGCGAAACAAGGTGGCATGGCCGCCCGCCTCAAGGGCCGCCTGTTGCAGGGTGTTGCGCGCCTCCAGGGGGGCCCAGAGCCAGCGCAGGCCACCGTGCCATTCGATCAGCTGGGGCCAGGGCAGCATCAGCGCCGGGGCCGTGGGCGCCACCGACAGGCGCCAGAGGCCCATGTCCGGCGACGGGGCGGGATGGAAAAAAGGCAAGGTCTGCTCCCGGCAGGCGGCCCAGTCGCTGGCCGTGGCGGCCGTGTCCAGGCGTATACCCGGTACGTCGGCCAGCATCCGCTGGCTGGCGGCCTCGACGGCAGCCACCGCGCCGCGCAGGCGCACGAAGAGCAGATCTTGCGCCGTCTCGCCGGAGTCGTCTCGCACCCAGCAGCTGGCGTTGACAGGCAGCGGCTGCGAGCGCCAGCGCGCCAGTTGCTGCAAGGCCTGTTCCTGGGGCAGCCCGAAGCGCAGGGTGGCCTCGGCCGGGGCCTTGGGCAGCAGCTTCAGGGACACCTCGGTGAGCACCCCCAGGGTGCCCAGGCTGCCGGCCAGCAGACGGCTCACGTCGTAGCCGGCCACGTTCTTCATCACCTGTCCACCGAAGGTCAGGTGTTCGCCGCGGCCATTGAGCAGCCGGGCGCCCAGCACGTAGTCGCGCACCGCGCCCACGCTGGCGCGTGCGGGACCGCTCAGGCCGGCGGCGACCATGCCGCCCACGGTGGCACCGGCGCCAAAATGCGGGGGTTCGAAGGGCAGACACTGCCCGCACTCGGCCAGCACCGCTTCCAGTTCGGCCAGGGGGGTGCCGGCCCGGGCGGTGACCACGAGTTCGGTGGGTTCGTGGGCGATGATCCCGGCGTATTCCCGCGTGTCGAGTTCCGGCGCGCTCACCGGCTCTCCGTAAAAGGCCTTGGTGTTGCCGCCGCGAAGACGCAGGGGTTGCCGGTCGGCGGCGGCGGCGCGGATGCGGTCGGACCAGCGGGAAACGATCGGCGGCAGGGCCTCGGTAGGGGGGGCTGTGGGAGCGGGGCGGGTGGCGTCCATCATGGGCGCAATGGTAGCGGCCCCCCTGCGGCCCTGGCGTGAATTTTTTTAACGCAGGCCGTCAGTCCTGGTAAAAGCCGACCGGCAGGCCGGGCACGTCCACCCGCATCGCAAACAGGCTGCCGCTCATCGGGTGGCGGGCCAGTTCATCGGCGCTGCGCTTGGCGCGGGCGGTGGTGAGGTAGAGCGTGCACAGGTCGTGGCCGCCAAAGCAGACCATGGTCGGGCACTGGGCGGGGGTCGGGTATTCGGCCAGCACCTTGCCCTCGGGGCTGAGACACAGGACGCGTGCCCCTTCGTACATCGCCACCCAGTAGCGCCCGGCGTGGTCGACGGCCGCCCCGTCCGGGCGCCCGCCGTACGGCTGGGGGGATCCCGCCTCAGGCCGGGGCGTGAACTGGGCCAGGGTCAGGGGCAGACCCAGCACCGGAGGGAACTGCCCGGCGTTGGTCAGGGGGTAGGTGCGCACTTCGTGGCGGGCGCTGTCGGCCCAGTACACCGTGCGGCCGTCGGGCGACCAGGCCAGTCCGTTCGACACCAGGGCGCCACCGGCGATCTGCACCAGGTCGGGCCGGAGCTTGCTGCGCTTGCCCAGGCAATAGAGCGCGGCGTCGGGGCGGTCCTTGCTTTCCACATACGTGCCCACCCAGAACCGCCCCCAGGGGTCGCATTTGCCGTCGTTGAAGCGGATGCGGCCGGTGTCGTACGGGGCGTCGGCCAGCTTCTGCGGCGTGTCGCGCCAGTTCGCGCTCAGGTAGATGCCGTCGCGCAGGGCCATCAGCAGGCCACCCGACTGGCTGGGGGCGATGCTGCCCGGCTCGGTGTGCACGTCCCAGTGCTCGACTTGGCCGCTGGGCAGGTGCAGGCGCCAGAGGCGCTTGAGCAGGATGTCCACCCAGTACACACGCTCTTCCCTGGGGTGCCAGAACGGGGACTCTCCCAGGGCGCAGGGCACCTCGGCCACGGGGGTCCAGGGCGAATCCGATGGGGGGGTGGGCGGTGTCATCCGTGGGTCGCTGCAATATTTCCCGGATGATACGGGAGGCTTGGGTACACTGCGTCCATGCTGTGGGTCAAAGCTTTCCATATCGTGTTCGTGGCCAGCTGGTTTGCCGGCCTGTTCTATCTGCCGCGCATCTTCGTCAATCTGGCCATGGTCGGCGCGGGCAGCGTGTCCGAGCGCGAGCGCCTGCTGCTCATGGCCCGCAAGCTGCTGCGTTTCATGACCCTGCTGGCCATCCCGGCGCTGGGGCTGGGACTCTGGCTCTGGCTCTACTACGGCATCGGCATGGGCCCCGGCAGTGGCTGGATGCACGCCAAGCTGCTGATCGTCGTGCTGCTGCTGGGCTACCACCACGCCTGCGGGCGCCTGCTGCGGCGGTTCGAGCGCGACGAGAACCGCCGTTCCCATGTCTGGTTCCGCTGGTTCAACGAGGCCCCGGTGGTCATGATGGTCGTGGCCGTGGTGCTGGTGGTCGTCAAACCGTTCTGAGCCACCGCAGGGGCCGAGGCGTCCAGCACCCATGGGCCCCATGCGACTGTCCCTGGCCTGGCCGCTGACGCTGGTCTATGCGGTGCTCATCGTCTACGCCAGCCTCTATCCGTTCGACGGCTGGTACTCCCAGGGGGTGGCGCCCTGGGCCTATCTCTGGGCGCCCTGGCCCCAGTACTGGACCGCCTTCGACGCCTGGGCCAACCTGATCGGCTACCTGCCCCTGGGGCTGTTGCTGGCCCTGGCCCTGGTGCGCACCGACCGGCCCCGCGCCGCCTGGGTCGTGGGCGCGCTGGCCCCCGCCCTGCTCTCGTTGCTGATGGAGGCCCTGCAAAGCTACTTGCCGGCCCGGGTGCCGTCGCAGATGGATGTGCTGCTCAACGCCCTGGGTGGGGCGCTGGGGGCTGCGTTGGCCCTGTGGCTGCTGCGGTGGCGCGTGCTCGGCCCCTGGAACCAGTTCCGCCGCGACTGGGTGGTTCCGCGTACCCAGGGGGGGCTGGTCGTGCTGGTGCTGTGGCCCTTCGCCGCCCTCTACCCCGCTCCCGTGCCCTTCGGGCTGGGGCAGGTCTGGCTGCGGGCCGAGACGGCCCTGTCGGGCCTGTTGCAGGACACGCCGTTTCACGCCTGGCTGCCGCTTCCGGCCGAACCCGTGGCCCTGAGCCCGGTCACCGAACTCATGGCTGTTGCCCTGTGCGTCTGGGCGCCCGTCCTGCTCGGGTACGCCCTGCTGCGCACCGTGGCCCAGCGGCTGGTGTTCGTGCTGCTGTGGGCGGTGCTGACCGCCGTCGTCGGGCAGCTGTCATCGGCGCTGACCTTCGGTCCGGTGCACGCCTGGGCCTGGCTCACGCCACCCGTGTGGCTGGGACTGGCGGTGGCGGCCGGCCTGTCCGCACTGAGCCTGGGGTGGTCGCACCGGGCCTGCGCGGTGCTGATGCTGCTGGCCCTCACCTATGCCCTCGGCCTGCTCAACCGGGCGCCGGAGATTCCCTATTTCGCTCAGGCACTCGCACTTTGGGAGCAGGGGCGTTTCATCCATTTCCATGGCCTGTCGCAGTGGTTGGGCTGGCTGTGGCCCTACCTCGCCCTGGCCGTCGGCATGCGGCTGGCCCTGCAGCGTCCCGGCGGCCTCTACAATGCCGGGCCATGAACGCCGCCCCGCCCTCGTACTACCAGCGCCACATCTTTTTCTGCACCAACCAGCGCGACAACGGACAGGCCTGCTGCGCCGACCACCGTGCCCAGCAGGCCTTCGAGCACTGCAAGGCCCAGGTCAAGGCGCTGGGGCTGGCCGGCCCGGGCCAGGTGCGCGTCAACAAGGCCGGCTGCCTGGACCGCTGCGCGGGCGGGCCGATCGCCGTGGTCTATCCGGAGGCCGTCTGGTACACCTACGTCGACGCCAGCGACGTCGACGAGATCGTCACCTCCCATCTGCGCGACGGTGTCGTGGTGCAGCGCCTGTTGACGCCCCCCGACGTCGGACGCTGAGCCGTCGGCGGCCCTGCGCACGGACCTTCCCCTTGAACGCCCAGACCGAATCCCTGCTGCTGCCTGGCCCCGCCGGCCTGCTGGAGCTCGCCGTGGACCGGCCTGATGCGCCCCGCCCGGGCGGCGGCACGGCGGTCATTTCCCACCCGCATCCCCTGTTCGGCGGCACCCTGGCCAACAAGGTGGTCCAGACGCTGGCGCGGGCCTTCGTGCAATCGGGCTGGACCGCGGTGCGCTACAACTTCCGCGGTGTCGGGCAAAGCGCCGGGGTCCACGATGAGGGGCGGGGCGAGACCGACGACCTGCTGGCGGTGATCGGCGCCATGGCCCCCGGTGGCCCGCTCGCGCTGGCTGGCTTCTCCTTCGGGGCCTATGTCACCACCCAGGCGCTGGCCCGGCTGCACGGCCAGAGGGCGCCCGACGGCATCATTCTGGTGGGAACCGCCGCCAGCCGTTTCGACTGTGCCCCGATTGCCGCGGAACTTCACGACCGCACCCTGGTCGTTCATGGGGAGCAGGACGACACCGTGCCCCTGGCGTCGGTGCTCGACTGGGCGCGCCCGCAGGTGTTGCCGGTCGTGGTGGTGCCGGGTGGGGGGCATTTCTTCCATGGCCAGCTGCCTCTGCTCAAGGGGCTGGCGGTGCGTCACCTGTCTGTCTGCTAAACGGGGTGCGGGGTGGCTTCGCCGCCCTGGCCCGTCCACCTATCCCTTTGTGCTGATCCCAACCGAGGACGAAACTTGTTCACCCAAACCCTTACCCTGTCGCGGCGCTGGCTCCGTGGCGCCGTCTTGTGCGTTGCGGCCGCTGTCTCTGCCTCTGCCTGGGCCCAGGTGCCCCAGCCGCCCGAAATCGCGGCGCGCGCCTATCTGCTGCTGGACCTCACCTCCGGGCAGGTGCTGGCCGCCAAGGACCCCGACACGCGGGTCGAGCCGGCTTCCCTGACCAAGCTCATGACCGCCTACCTGGTGTTCGACGCCCTGAAGGCGGGGCAGATCCGTCTGGACCAGAAGTTCCCGGTCAGCGAGCGGGCCTGGAAGATGCCCGGTTCGCGCATGTTTATCGAGCCGCGCATGGAGGTCCCGGTCGAGGACCTGCTCAAGGGCATGATCGTGCAGTCGGGCAACGACGCCACGGTCGCGCTGGCCGAGGGGGTGGCGGGGTCGGTCGAGCGTTTCGTCGAGCGCATGAACCAGCAGGCCCGTGCTCTGGGCATGAACAGCACCGGCTACCGCAACCCCGAAGGCCTGACCGAGGACGGGCACACCACCACCGCGCGGGACCTCTCCGTGCTGGCGACCCGGCTGATGCGCGACTTTCCCGAATACGTGCCCTACTACGCCATACAGCGCTACCGCTACCCCGGCACCCCGGCGGCCAACGACGCCAACCGCAACCTGCTTCTGTTTCGCGACCCATCGGTCGACGGCCTCAAGACCGGACACACCGATGCCGCCGGCTACTGTCTGGTGGCCACCGCCCGGCGCGACTTTCCCGCGCTGGGCGAGGGTGCGGCCGGCCAGCGCCGCCTGATCAGCGTGATGCTGGGGGCGTCCAGCGAGAACGCGCGCGCCACCGAAACCCAGAAACTGCTCAACTGGGGCTATTCGGCCTACGAGGCGGTGCGGCTGTTCGCGCCCGGGCAGCCGGTGGTCTCGCCCGCGGTCTGGAAGGGCAAGCGTGCCCAGGTTGACCTGGGGCGCCCGGACGGCGTCGTGGTCAGTGTGCCGGCGGGCCAGGCGTCGCGCATCCGGACCGAGGTGCTGCGCAGCGATCCGCTGGTCGCCCCCCTGCAGAAGGGGCAGCCGCTGGGCACCCTGCGCGTGAGCACCGCCACCGGCGAGACGATCACGGAGCTGCCGCTGTTCGTTCTGGAGGGGGTGCCCCAGGCCGGTGTGCTGGGGCGGGCCTGGGACGCCCTGCGCCTCTGGCTGCAGTAAGCCGCCAGCCGAAGGTCGGGCGCCCCCGGCTTGCATCCAGCGGGGCGGCGTGCTACATTAGAGGGCTTTTCGGAATATTCCGAAGGGAATGCCGTTTTCGCATTTGTTTTCTCTTTAGACGTTTAGGGACGTTTCAATGCCAACCATCAATCAACTCGTGCGTCACGGGCGGACGGTCGAAAAGATCAAGTCCAAGAGCCCGGCCATGGAGAACTGCCCCCAGCGCCGGGGTGTGTGCACCCGCGTGTACACCACGACGCCCAAGAAGCCGAACTCCGCTCTGCGTAAGGTCGCCAAGGTGCGCCTGACCAACGGTTTCGAAGTCATTTCCTACATCGGCGGTGAAGGCCACAACCTGCAGGAACACAGCGTGGTGCTGGTTCGTGGCGGTCGTGTGAAAGACCTGCCCGGTGTGCGTTACCACATCGTGCGTGGCTCGCTGGACCTGCAGGGCGTCAAAGATCGCAAGCAGTCCCGCTCCAAGTACGGTGCCAAGCGTCCCAAGAAGGCCTGATCGCCCTTGGGTATTCCGTGTGCGGCCGCTGCTGCATGCAAGAAATCGGTGCTTGAGCGCTTTGGCGAGTGTTCAGGCGTAGTGACCCCAACGCACATGGTGTGCGCGGGTCGAGTAAGTGAGGGCCCCAAATGGCTCTCGCGGTGCCGCCGAAAGCGGTGCCAACTGAAGCAACAGAGGTAAAAAATGCCACGTCGTCGCGAAGTCCCTAAACGTGAAATCCTGCCGGATCCCAAGTTCGGCAATGTCGAGCTCTCCAAGTTCATGAACGTGATCATGGAAGGCGGCAAAAAGGCGGTGGCCGAGCGCATCATCTACGGTGCGCTCGAGCAGATCGAGAAGAAGACCGGCAAGGACCCGCTGGAAACCTTCGTCACCGCCATCAACAACGTCAAGCCCCTGGTCGAGGTCAAGTCCCGCCGTGTGGGTGGTGCCAACTACCAGGTGCCCGTCGAGGTGCGTCCGGTCCGTCGTCTGGCCCTGTCCATGCGCTGGATCAAGGTCGCGGCCCGCAAGCGCAACGAGAAGTCCATGGCGCTGCGCCTGGCCAACGAACTCATCGAGGCCACCGAAGGTCGTGGCGGCGCCATGAAGCGCCGTGACGAGGTGCACCGCATGGCCGAGGCCAACAAGGCCTTCAGCCACTTCCGCTTCTGAGTCGGGTTCGCGGTCCCGCAGAACCGCACCAGCCAGTGAGCCCGTGGCGCCCCCAAAAGGGGCGGCGGGCTCAGACCCTTTTTCCGGAGAATTTTCATGGCACGCACCACGCCACTTGAGCGTTACCGCAACATCGGCATTTCGGCCCACATCGATGCCGGCAAGACCACCACCACCGAGCGCATCCTGTTCTACACCGGTGTGAACCACAAGATCGGTGAGGTGCACGACGGCGCCGCCACCATGGACTGGATGGCGCAGGAGCAGGAGCGCGGCATCACCATCACGTCCGCGGCCACCACCTGTTTCTGGAAGGGTATGGACCTTTCCTACGAAGAGCACCGCTTCAACATCATCGACACCCCGGGCCACGTGGACTTCACCATCGAGGTGGAGCGCTCCATGCGCGTGCTCGACGGCGCCTGCATGGTGTACTGTGCCGTGGGTGGCGTGCAGCCCCAGTCCGAAACCGTGTGGCGCCAGGCCAACAAGTACAAGGTGCCCCGTCTGGCCTTCGTGAACAAGATGGACCGCACCGGTGCCAACTTCTTCAAGGTGCACGACCAGATGCGCCTGCGCCTGAAGGCCAACCCGATTCCTATCGTCATCCCCATCGGCGCCGAAGAGAACTTCAAGGGCGTGGTCGACCTCATCAAGATGAAGGCCATCATCTGGGACGAGGCTTCCCAGGGCATGAAATTCGAATACCAGGACATCCCGGCCGAGCTCGCCGAGTCCGCCAAGGAGTGGCGCGAGAAGATGGTCGAGGCCGCCGCCGAGGCGTCCGAAGAGCTGATGAACAAGTACCTGGAAGAGGGCGACCTCTCCGAGGCCGAGATCAAGCTGGGCATCCGCACGCGCACCCTGGCCACCGAAATCCAGCCCATGCTGTGCGGTACCGCGTTCAAGAACAAGGGCGTGCAGCGCATGCTCGACGCCGTGATCGATTTCCTGCCCTCGCCCGTGGACATCCCGCCCGTGGGTGGAACCGACGAAGACGAGCAGCCGATCAGTCGCAAGGCCGACGACGGTGAGAAGCTCTCCGCCCTGGCATTCAAGCTCATGACCGACCCGTTCGTCGGTCAGCTCACCTTCGTGCGCGTCTACTCCGGCGTGCTCAAGAAGGGCGACTCGGTCTACAACCCCGTGCGCGGCAAGAAGGAGCGTATCGGCCGTATCGTGCAGATGCACGCCAACAACCGCCAGGAAGTCGAAGAGATCCGTGCCGGTGACATCGCCGCCTGCGTGGGCTTGAAGGACGTGACCACAGGCGAGACCCTGTGCGATCCGTCCGCCATCATCACCCTGGAGCGCATGGTGTTCCCTGAGCCGGTGATTGCCCAGGCGGTCGAGCCCAAGTCCAAGGCCGACCAGGAGAAGATGGGTATCGCTCTGGGCCGTCTGGCGGCCGAAGACCCGTCGTTCCGCGTGCGCACCGACGAAGAATCTGGTCAGACCATCATCGCCGGCATGGGCGAGCTGCACCTGGAGATCATCGTCGATCGCATGAAGCGCGAGTTCGGCGTGGAAGCCAACGTCGGCAAGCCGCAGGTGGCCTACCGAGAAACCATCCGTGGCACCGTCGACGAAGCCGAAGGCAAGTTCGTGCGCCAGTCGGGCGGCAAGGGCCAGTACGGTCACGTCGTCTTCAAGATCGAGCCGCAGGAGCCGGGCAAGGGCTTCGAGTTCGTCGACGCCATCAAGGGCGGCGTGGTGCCGCGCGAGTACATTCCTGCGGTGGAAAAGGGCGTCATCGAGGCCCTGAACACCGGCGTGCTGGCCGGCTACCCGGTGGTCGACGTGAAGGTCACACTGCACTTCGGTTCCTACCACGACGTGGACTCTTCCGAGCAGGCGTTCAAGATGGCCGCCATCTTCGGCTTCAAGGAAGGTTGCAAGAAGGCCCAGCCCGTCATCCTCGAGCCCATGATGGCCGTGGAAGTCGAGACCCCGGAAGACTACGCCGGCAACGTCATGGGCGACCTGTCCAGCCGCCGCGGCATGGTGCAGGGCATGGAAGACATGGTCGGTGGCGGCAAGGCCATCAAGGCCGAGGTGCCGCTGTCCGAGATGTTCGGTTACTCCACCACGCTGCGTTCCATGTCTCAGGGTCGTGCGACCTACACCATGGAGTTCAAGCACTACGCGGAAGCGCCGCGCAACGTGGCCGAGGCCATCGTGGCGTCGCGCGCGAAGTAAGGGGCCACCCCCTTTTCTGGTCTTCGGCACCGCCTCGGCGGTGAGCCAGCTGCCCGTGGCGGGCTCTTGCCGGAGACGTTAAACCTTTCACGGGCGTTGTTCTTTTTCAAAGGATTTGCATCATGGCAAAGGAAAAATTCGAGCGGACCAAGCCGCACGTCAACGTAGGCACGATTGGTCACGTGGACCACGGCAAGACCACGCTGACGGCTG